>Ga0307933_1000191_pt1 | contig 59375 bp, 51 predicted proteins | sample OrgLakmetageno88_FD_201811 | JGI IMG/M metagenome (GOLD analysis project Ga0307933, IMG submission 201811) | Saline water microbial communities from Organic Lake, Antarctica - #88 | ecosystem: Environmental > Aquatic > Non-marine Saline and Alkaline > Saline | place: Antarctica: Organic Lake...
ACATAGTTCGTGTAAGTGATCCGGCTTCTTTTCAATATGCCGAGACAAGTTGTAAAAAAAATCACACTGAACGCGCAAGATTGAACGTTCAATGACAATTAACCCCGGGAACAGTAATTACTAATAAATAAATAACAGTGGGATGATCTTTTTGCCCTCTAATTAGGCGATCCGGTTCTGGTAGGAGAGAGTGCTCGCTTTGCCCACGATTTGCTCCATCAACGACAAGTCACTCTTCTTGTTAAAAACTGCGAAGGCGTCGTAATAATCACTACGGTCGATGAACTTAATCTTGATCGGTCGCAATACGATTCCCTACCCGAACCCACTCATCCAGCTTTCTGAAACGCCCCGCCGAATGTTCGACCACCGATTTCGTATAAAAGGACTCCGTGAGTTTTTAATATTGCTGGAGTAATAGATGGAATTAAAACTTAAGTAAATGGAGGAAACTACAGAGTATCAACCAATACTGCAAACCCACAAATTTCTAGCATTCGGTAGGATTCCATCCACTAGCCGAGATTTTATATTTATCGATAAAACCATCGCTCCCCGCGAATGGAGGCTCTTCGATAGGCTGTTGGCGTCATTCGCGCTTGGCTTGTTTTGGCTTTTTACAACTTGCGGCCTTTCGGCTCAAACCAGTGCTTACGTGTATGAAGATGCAAATGGGGATCTCCAATATGGGACCTATGCCAACCATGGGCAGGCAAGTAGCGTCCACACCGTGCCGGATTTCTCGGCTTGTGGCTACAAGGGTGGGGCGGAAGCGATTCCCTTTGTCCCGGCGGAGGTCATTATCAATGCGCCGTCGGGTGGGGATGATACCAGCCTGATCCAAAACGCGATTGATCAAGTTGCGGCGATGAGCGTGCAGGCGAACGGGTTTCGTGGCGCCGTGCTGATCAAGGCGGGCAACTATCAGGTTGGCTCCACGCTGACTATCAATACAAGCGGCGTGGTGATTCGTGGTGAGGGGTCTCAGGCGAGTGGTGGCACGTTGATCACGATGACCGCTACCGTTCAGGATAATTTATTCGAAGTCTCCGGCAGCGGCTCGCCTTCAACGGTGAGCGGATCCACGGTATCGGTTGCCGACAGCCTGGTGCCGGTGGGTGCGAAGTCGTTTGCCGTGAGTGACGCCTCGAACTTTTCCATCGGTGACGAGATTCGAATTCACAACAAAATGAACGCACAGTGGATCACTGACATCGGCATGGGCAACATCATGGATGGCGCGGTTGACGAGAGTTGGACTGCATCAGGGTATCAGCTTTATTTTGAGCGTTCGGTCACCGGCATCAGCGGCAATACCATCACAATCAACGCGCCGCTGGTTCAGGCCATTGAGGATCAATACGGCGGAGCGGATGTCTTCAAATACACCTTCAACGGGCAGTTAAACCACATTGGTTTCGAGGGCTTGCGTCTGGAGTCATCATTCGCCAATGACACGGACGAAGCCCACGGCTGGATCGGCATCAAGTTCAATAATGCGCGCGACTTTTGGGTGCGCCAGGTCACGGGCCGGTATTTTGGGTATGGATTGATTTCTATTGGGGGCACCAGTCATTACGCGACGGTGGAAGATTGCGCCATGTTAGATCCTAAGTCCGTGACCACCGGAGGCCGCAAATATTCGTTCAGTATCGATGATGCCAGCTTTGTGCTGATGCAGCGTTGTTACACTTGGGGCGGGCGACACGATTTTGTTTCAGGCTCGAAGACTCCGGGCCCCAATGTGTTTGTCGATTGTTTGGCGGAGAACACCAAAAGTGATGCTGGACCTCACCACCGTTATGCCACAGGGCAGCTTTATGATAATGTGAAGGCCGGCGCCTTGAATGCCCAAAACCGCTTTGATTCGGGGTCCGGCCATGGCTGGGCCGGAGCGCAAATCATGTTTTGGAACTGCGATACCAACTCGATCATCAGCGAATCTCCGGTCGGCGCCATGAACTGGGCAATTGGATGTCTCGGCGCCGAACAAAACGGAAGTTGGGTGAATGAGCCCGATGGCATCCGCGAATCACACGGGACTCATGTGACCCCGCGCTCGCTCTATTACCGTCAACTCGATGAACGATTGGGGACTCAGGCGCTGCAAAACCTGATCCTGCCCCAGCAGAATCTCGGCACGATTTGGAGTGACCTGGCCACTTGGGCAGGAGAAGGGCAGTTTTTGGACTCGGTGCTTATCTGGCATGATTCAGTGATCCGGCCTCTGAGTGCATCCGCGAATCTCCGCGGGGTGGTCAGAAACCTTCCCATGCTCGATAACGGGATCAGCGTGACTTGGTCAAAGTTAGCGGGTCCGGGGACGGTGACCTTCGGGGATACTGCCGCCCTTGAAACCACGGCTACGTTCTCGGCCGAAGGCGAGTATGAACTTCAACTGTTAGTGAGCGATGGTAGCGCCAACCTCACCAAAACGATCACGATATGGGCCGCCGACAACGTATCCAATGCAGCTCCAGCCGTCGACGCGGGAGCGGATCAAATTGTAACCTTGAGTGAGAGCGGCGACTGGTCACCTGCGGCAATCGATACCGCCGCCTGGTTTGATGCCAGTGATGCCGCCACGATCACCGAGAGCGACGGGGTGGTTTCCCAATGGGATGACAAAAGCGTTCATGGCAACCATGCCACTCAGGCCCAGACTTCATTGATGCCGGTCAGCGGCTCTGAAACGATTAATGGCGTGAATGCCTTAGTCACAAGTGCAAGCGTCGGGGAGCACATGGATCTTGCGAGCACGATTACACTTTCGAACCATAGTATTTTTGGAGTGCTGCAAGCTGCTTCGAACCCTGTCGACCTACCGACCTCGATGGGAGTCTTGGCTGCTTCTCAGAATAGTTGGGATAGCTACACGATGACATTCCGGGAGCCGTCAGGTGGCTATTACAGCGCTAGGGGAGAGGATGATTCTGGAGCGATAGTGCAAGCCGTCATGACCGGGGCCACGACGCTAATGACCCCCTTCATGTATGGTGAAGTTAAAGTGAAAGGCTCAAGCAATGTCTGGTATTATGATGGCCTTTCTCTTGGAGACGCGGGAACGCTGTCGGCTGATTTGTCGATTGGGGTGCTGTTTAGAGGTTACGCAGGTGATCCAGGTAGCAATGGGCAGCCTTGGGATGGTCGTGTTGGCGAAATTGTGATTGTCGATTCGGCATTGTCCGACAGCGATCGCGAGAAGGTCGAAGGCTACCTGGCCCATAAGTGGGGCCTCGTCACAAATCTTCCTTTGGCTCATCCTTACAAATCCGCGGCACCTGCGGCGGGCGCGGCCGTGGCCAACCTTGACGGCACGGTCACTGATACGGATGGCGGTGCACTCACGACCACGTGGTCCTTGGTGGCGGGTCCGGCTAACGTCAGTTTTGCAGATGTATCGGCAATCGACACGTCGGTTACATTCAACCAGCCAGGAACCTATACGCTGCGCCTGACCGCGGATGATGGGATTGATACCGCCGATCATGAAGTCACCATTCAGGTGGGTGAGACGCCTTATGACAGCTGGACTCTTACGACCTACAGCGACTCCTTCGACGATACTGCATTAATCAGTGATCCTGATAGCGATGGATTGATCAATCTACAGGAGTTTGCGTTTGGCCTGGATCCGACATCCTCCTCGAACGCGTCGCTGGCTTACACAGAAGGTGGAGAGGTTACACAGCCGGGCTTACCGGTTTACAAAGAGATGAATGGCAATCCATTGGCATTGTTCTTGAGGCGTAAGGATCATGCGGATGCGGGCTTAACTTATACGGTCGTGTTTAGCGCGGACTTAAGGCGTTGGACGATCAGCAACGACAGCCCGACCTTAAGAACCGGGGAAGGAAGTTCCGGAGAATATGAAGCTGTTAGTGTGCCCTACCCGGCAAGCGTGCCAATTGAAAATGGTGGGCCCGACCAAGCCGCTCAATTCTTCAGGATCGGGGTTGATGGCGGAAGTTAGTGAAGGACATGGTCGTCGGCGCGGGCGTGGTTCTGGGAGTGGATTTTGGTGATGAATAAGAAAACTCCGGATGGATTCAGAGCTTTCGAGAAGTGACAGGCATCTGACAGTATCTGCCAAACTCCCGCGATAGGAACTTTTTGATGGCGCCTGGCATATGCCATGCTCGGCGTGGAGCGTTGGGCGAACCACTCCAATGCCGGACGAAAAGCACTCTGCACGATCCGGGCAGAGTGCCTCGGTTGCGTCCACCACACCGGCAATGTGAGGGTTCAGGTTTGTAACTACTGCTTCGTGGCGACTATCGTGATCAACTAGTGCAAGGCTTGAGGGGAATTTCCTCCAAGAATTATTGCCAAGGTTTTGTCTGCGGTAAAAAAAACAAGCTTTTTCAGAATACTTAATACGTAGGCGCGTAGATGTGCTAATGTAGCAACGGGCGGGTATAACCAATTTTTATAATGAGCGATCCGATTATAATTAAGGGGACTTCTGAAAACCTACCCCTGAGCAGCTATCGCTGACTCAGGAGCAGGCTTTCAGTTTTTGGTCATTTTTCTTCAAAAACCCATCATTTTCTTAATATCTAATCTTTACAGCGTTGGTCTGGTTTGTAGTCTTCGAGTATGAGATACCGCGACCCTAAGAAAGAGAGTGATTTATTCAGCATGATCGAGCACCAGCAGTCGGTTTTAAAGGCCGTCAAAGGGATCAATAAGCTTAACGCTGTAATCGATTGGGAGTTCTTCAGGGAAGAGTTGGAGTCGATTCTCGGTTACGACAACCGGGACCCGAAGCGCGGTGGTCGCCCTCCCTTCGATGCTGTGTTGATGCTCAAGGTGTTGGTGTTGCAGAAGTATTATGGCTTGAGCGACGAGGAGACGGAGTTCCAGATTCTGGATCGCTTCAGCTTCCTTCAGTTCCTTGGGTTGCAGGCTGGGGACGACGTGCCGGATGCGCGCACGATCTGGGACTTCAAGCAGCTTCTGGAGAAGGACGGAAGGGGCGGGACACGCCGCCTGTTCATGCAGTTCGGCCAGTTACTGCGCTCCGAAGGGCTGCTGGCAAAGGAAGGAAGTATTGTGGATGCAAGCTTTGTGGCGGCCCCTCGCCAGCGAAACAGCCGGGAGCAGAACGCGCAGATCAAACAAGGCGAGCGTCCCGAAGGCTTCGAAGCGGACACGCCGAAGGGCCGGCAGAAGGATTGCGATGCGCGTTGGACGAAGAAAAACAAGGAAACACACTACGGTTATAAGAACCACGCCAAGGTGGATGCGAAGAGCAAGCTGGTCGATGGCTATGCCACGACCGCCGCGAACGTACACGACAGTCAGGTCTTTGAGGAGTTGATCGACGATGAGGACGAAGCTGTCTTCGCGGACAGCGCTTACTTCTCGCAGTCCAGTGACGAGCACCTGATCGCGAAGAACTGTCAGAACTTTATCCAGTTTAAAGCCACCCGGGGACATCCGCTCAGCGAAGAGGAGCAAGCGACAAACAAACTCAGAAGTCGCATACGGGTGCGTTGCGAACATGTCTTCGGACGAATGAGTCGGATGGCGATGGATCGGTTGCGAACGATCGGCCTAGTGAGGGCCCGGCAACACAACGGACTGTGCAATCTCGTTTACAATATGGACCGCTATGCCTTCCTATGCCGATGAGAGGCGTAAAGGCCGTCAAAAGCGACCGAAACGCCAATATCAAACATCCGAAGATCAATAAAACCTCTCCCTAGCTTAAACACCTAATCTTAATAATGTAATTAAATCTGAAAAGCGGTTTTTGAGTCGCCGCCGGCGCTCAAAAGGCGTTTTTCAGAAGTCCCCTTAAAGCTTTATTTCTGAGCGGGTTTTTATACTCCAACTCAACATGAAAATTATGAATCTATTTAAGTTTACGTTCACGGTCGCTCTCGCGCTTTTAATTACAGGTTGCGGCAGCGATGACGACAATTCACCTGCAGCAGCACCGCTGGCACCTGCTGCTATTCCTGGAGGAGTCGTGATGGCCATTAATCCCACCATTACACTTAATGGCGGGGGGAATACCGGTACTTTTAGCTACGAAAATTTGGCGGGTGATATCGCTGATTTTCCCACAGTGGATGTAGCTGCGTTAGGTAATTGGACCTTTACCCGCAACAGTGATACGGAATTTACACTGCTAATCGATTTCACAGATGTCTTGATCAACGACCTGACTCTCGTCTTTAGTGGGTTCGTGGGGAATAGTAGTTCGATCTCTTCTATGCGTGTCAGCATTCAAGGTGGTGCGACGGATATCAACGTCGATTTGTCTGGCACACCACTCGTCCCGACAGCTCCTCCAGCAACAGGTGGCACAGGCGGCGGTTCTGGGAGCCTTCCCCCTGACACTGTTCTGGGTATGGACTACAATAAGCTAACACTGGAGTATATCGAGGTTGCAAACGTGCCGGGTAATTTCCCCTATGCGCTCAACGATATGGAGCGGTTTACCTTTTCCAGCAGTGGCCAGCTCTTTATTGGTGACGCTCAAACCAACTTAGGTCTTCCCGTCAGCAGCCCGAATGCCAATAATTTCCTATACGAGGATTCCGCCAGAGGGCTCTTCTTTGGCGTATCAGTAATCAATGGCGACCTTAATGAAATCAATGTCTTGGGTGGCCCAACCGGACCCTTCTACGGGCAATTCGTCGAAGGCACGGACGAGTAACTAGAGCGGCACCGAGAATTAATCGATATATACTAAATTTGGAGCGCAGATTCTGTATCTAAGCAATACCTCAGAATTCTGTATGCCATTTTGAAATTTCTGTAAGCCTCTCCCTAAGCGGAGGGGCTTACTTGTATCTATCTTTTGAGAAAAGCCTAAACATATGCACTACCTTTTTCGCTTCAGTCTTAATGGCCTGATTTGTGTCGTTCTTTTTTTTCAATCTGGCTGCCAGTCCCCCCGAACTGGAGTAGAAAAAAAATTAGCTACGCTGGGCCAAGCCTACGAAGAGGATGTCTTACGCCTAGGTAACCTAGAGAAGCGATCTCTAGTTTGGGATGAGGCGTGGGAAATGATCGAAAGTGAAAATCTCGACCTGCGTCAGGCCAGAGATGATGTCACTCGCTCCCAAGAGCAGATTGAACGCGTTTTCCTCGACCTGCTCCCGACCCTTAGTATCAGCACCAGCCTTCGCAAAGCCCTAACGGAACTGGGAACTGTGGATAAAAATGACCTCAGTTTAAACATCTTTTCTGCGATTAACGTGCCTGGATTGGTAAGCATGCGGACCCGCTACTACACGGCCGTCCTGACAAAGTTGCGCAGCGAGTGGACTTTGGAAATGAAGCGTCGTGAACTCTCCGCCAACCTCTATGTGCAGTTTATCCGCTACGAGGGTCTTAACTTGCGGCGCGACAACTTGGAGCAGAGTCAGCTTTGGGGGCAAACCAGCTCATTGGAGAGTCGCCTGCAGACGAACCCGGAAATGATCGAACGAGATCAGCAGTTGTTTGCGATCAAGCTTGAGGCCAATGCGCAACAGGAAAGCTTGGCTGAGTTATTGGGTGCCTACACTTACGAGTGGCAACTCGACTCGACCACTCTGCCTGAACTCAACTACACTGACCACCCGCTCGAACTCACCAAGGCAGATTCTGTCGGCGTATTAGTGCGCCAATTGCAAGCGACTGACCTGGAAGCGATCCGCTTGCGCACTTTGGGTATTAAACTACAATATTGGCCAGATGTTTCGGCCTCACTGAGTAGTCCGCCGATCTACAGTTATAGTGGAGGGCAAAGTACGAACTGGTCTGCCGACGATGTCGCCCTCAATGCCTTCGTCCCGCTTCGAATTGATACTCAATTGCGAACGACCTACCAGCTTCGCGATGCCAGACGCCAGGCGGAGTTGACCAATGAACGGATGCGATTGGAAATCACTCGCCAGGTGCAAAAGTATCTACTGGCTAGTGAAGAGCTTGGACTGATCCAGAAACAATTGCGTGTAGCCGAAGTGCGAATTGAGGCGCTGGAACAGACGCCACGCGGTCTCTCTTTGGAAGAATGGCGTGCCCAATTGCGCAACAGTATCCTTCTCAGTGAACAACGCGCCAGCCTGCGATTGCAGAAAGCCCGGATCGAAACTTTATTCTGGATTGTTGACGAATCACGCTGGCCACGGTTGGCTGAAACTACCGAAGCTACCGAAGCCAATGAAGACGCTTAATCTTACACTCGCGGCGACCCTGCTGCTGGGAAGTGCACTGCCTGCGTTATCTCACGCCATCCACCTCGATGATTACCCACTGTCGCGCAGTATTTTACTGGGTAAGGCTCCCGCCCGTGTCACTCCACTGCAGGAATTTCTGATCAAGGCTCCAGAAAGTGGTGAGCTGACCCTCTACCTCCAAGCCCGCACGCAGATGGTAGCAGCCGAAACTGCCATCGCTGGTCTGGAAATCGAACGTTTAGAGCTGGAGCGCAAGATTCTAGACCTGACTAAGCGTTTGCTTTATGAAAAAGAACTCCCGGAGTGGACAATGCAAAATGAGAAGACGATTTCCACGGTGGATACGGAGATCACTCAGGTTCGTTCTCAAAGCGCTTTGCTTGAAAAGTTAAAAGAGAATCCCGATCTATCAGATGCGTTTCTTGAATCCAGTAATTTGCCTGTCTCAGAGCCCACCGCGACTGACGAACAGATCGATAGCCTACTTGATCGCAACGAAGCTAGCTTAGCTCTGCTTCTGAAGTATCGCGAACTTCTGCTTTCGCAGGACTACAGCGCTCTGGAGAAAGAATTGAAAATCAGTAAACTCGAACAACAGGAATATAATTACGAGAAGCGCCTTGAGGCCGCCTCTATGCATGCGCCATTTAGTGGTGAAGTTCAATTCCTGCTGCCACTCAGCAAGGGGCAAACGACAGTCCTCGTACAGAGCAATGAAGAGATCGCTCTCCTTCGCGATCTGACTGAAATTCGAGCAGACGCCAGCGTCCCAGTGGAAGCTTGGCGACTTTTGCCAGTCGGCTCGTTGACGCTTCAGTTGGGCCCCCCACAGGATGGTCTCATTGCCCGATATGTCAGTAGCAGTGTGAAACAGATCGGTGGTAAAGAGCAGTTGGTTTACTCATTTGTCTTTAGTGAGCGGGTTAGGAGAGCGGCTCAAGCCTATCTCGGTGGTATCGTGAATGCAGACCTCTACTACTCAGTTCCGCAGGATGCTCATTTCGTGCCCAAACTCGAACTCATCCTCGCCGATCCCGAAGCCTTTCGACGCGGCGGCTGGCCCGCTTCGGTGGAAGCGGCTTTTCCAGGCCACGCCATGCTGGCCGCAGGTCAGGATCACATCGCAGTCGCTGCGGAGAAAGAGTAATCATGGATCGCAATGTCGAATGCAAAAAGGTGACTTTTCGCTACGGTCAACACGAAGTGCTATCGGATTTTGATCAAGTCTTCGAACCGGGGATCACGCTGCTGCAGGGATTCTCCGGGTGTGGCAAATCGACATTGTTAAAGCTAATCGCCGGCTACCTCAAACCCGCGTCGGGGAGCGTGGCGCTACCCGATGGCAGGCGGCCGAGTGACCCGCGTTTTCAGCGTGAGGTCTTAGGCTTCGTTTTTCAACAGCTCAATCTGCTGCCACTAGCGACCGTGGAACGGAATCTGGAAATTGTAGGTGCGGTGGCTGGTCTGAGCCGTAAAATCCTTCGCGAGCGTATCGAGCATCTGTTGCAGCGACTGGGACTGCTTGAATTTCGCCAACGCAAACCGACTCAACTATCCGGCGGGCAGCAGCAACGCGCAGCGCTGGCGAGGGCACTTATTAAATCACCACGGGTACTCTTGCTGGACGAACCGACCTCCGGACTCGACGATCTCAATACACGCGTCATCCTTCGCCTTCTGCGAGAAGAATTGCCTGAGGGTTGCATCTGCCTGATCGCCACACACGACGCACGACTTAACGATCTCACAAATGCGACATTGGATTTTAATCGCTTCTTACCTGTTGAAGGACATTTGCAAGCGTTGGCTTGAGACTCCGGGCGCACTTCTTGCCCGCCTCCTCATCGCAACTTTGCTCAGCCTGCTCATGCTCTTTTTGCATGGAGCCTTTGTCATCGCCTCCCACGATTTGGAAAATCGCATTCTGCGAATGGGGGCGAACAACGTCTATGTCATTTTAACCCGCACCTCACTCAATCTCGGCACGGGTCAACCCGCGCTCGATACGCTGACCGCTCCCCTGACTGCACATGGTAGCGTCCTCAATGTCCGCATGGCTTACAGCACAGGTAAGACGGAACTGGGCGACGATGCCCGCATTCTGCTTTACCCAGACAGTGCTCTCCTTGAAATCGACGCTCTCAGGCCAGAGGGCAGCAACGCCAGTGCCTTGCTCGCAACCAACGCCTTGCCGCCCGGCCTCCCACTACAAGTCCAGGCTGACGCATTACTCTGGCAGGCCACGACCTGCCCACTCCCCACCAAAATGCAGCATTTGGCGGATGGGCAAGCTCTGCTCCTGATTCCCGATAGCGCGGGGGCGTCTCTGCTTGAGTTTGGATGGCGGGAAATTTGTCTCTTCGCAGCCGATCAGTCGGCGGATGTCCCCCTCATCGTCGATAGTCTCGAACAGTTGCTTCGATCTGAAGGGTTCACTTCTTACAACTTGCTCAGTGCCCGCGGATGGCAAGAGGAACTGAGCGATCTACGAACCCGGCAAATCCAATGGCAAACAGGCATCGCCCTTTTTTGTGGTGTTTTGCTGATTACCGTCTTCGGCTCTATCGCCATTCTCGAATACCGTCATAATGCCTATATCGCTGCGTTGATTCGCAGTTTTGGCATACCCCGTAGCGCTTTAGTTCTGCGCTACTTAGGCGAGGCATTTCTACTTGTCTCGCTTTCAGGAGTGCTGGCTCACCTTCTCGCCCGAGCCGTACATCAATCGATCTTTATGCTAGCTGGGTTTGATCCCGCTTGGCTTCACCTCGAAGCACTCAACCCCTATGGTGTCTACGACAATAGCCTACTCCTAATCGCACTTGGAATCAGTGCTGCTGCCAGTACTGTTCCAATTGCTTTAGCCATGCGCAAACCTGTCGGCCAGATTCTTCAGTAGTAAAATGGTTTCTCATCGGTTTTCTTTGACCTCGCCAGACTCGATGCGCAGCTTTTCGGCCCTTCGGCTGTGCTCAGGATTTGAAAGAAGCTCAAGGCACTGAGCCTAGTCGAAGGGCGAGGGCCACCGCCTAGCGGAACTGGCTGGTGACGCGCTACCGGTTCAAGCCTATGTGAGTCGATATAAGACTCAGAGATTCTTGTCGGTGACAGCGCCTTCAGAGGCGGTTGCGACGAGAGCGGCGTATTTGCCGAGCACGCCGCGTTTTTCGCCGGCACCGGTTGGCTTAAAGGCTGCCATGCGGGTCTCAAATTCAGAGTCGTCGATCAGGAGCGAGATGGTGTTTTTGACCGCATCAATTTCGATGGTGTCGCCATTCTTCACGATACCGATCGGACCACCTTTGGCTGCTTCCGGCGTGATGTGGCCAACGTCGAAGCCGTGGCTGCCGCCGGAGAAACGACCATCAGTAATGAGCGCGACTTCCTTAATCAAGCCGCGGCCTGCCACTGCGCTGGTAGGGGAGAGCATCTCGCGCATGCCAGGTCCGCCGACTGGGCCCTCGTTGCGGATGACGACGACGTCTCCTGCTACGACATCGCCGCGCAGGATGCCGACAAGAGCGGATTCTTCGCCCTCGTAAACTTTGGCAGTGCCCTTGAAGTAGAGGCCTTCTTTACCTGTGATTTTACCAACAGCACCTTCCGGAGCTAGGTTGCCGCGAAGGATGCGCAGGTGCGTGCTGTCCTTGATTGGGTTATCCCATGGGCGGATGATGTCCTGCTCATCGGGATATGCGCCGTAGGGCTGCACATCTTTCAAAGACTCTGCGATGGTCTCTCCGGTCACAGTGAGGCATTCGCCGTGAAGCAGGCCACGGTCGAGGAGCATCTTCATCATCGGGCGGATGCCGCCGATGCGGATGAGGTGGTTCATGCTGTATTTACCGAAAGGTTTTACGTCGGCGAGGAGGGGGATACGCTCACCGATTTCGCGGAAGTCGTCGATGCTGAGTTCGACATCGGCCGAGTGGGCGATGGCGAGAAGGTGCAGGATGAGGTTTGTTGAGCCGCCAAGTGCGAGGCACGTCATGATGGAATTCTCAAAGGCCTTTCGCGTCATGATGTCGCGGGGCGTAATGCCTTTTTTCAGCATATTCAGCACGGCCGCGCCGGCCATCTCGCAGTCCTTTCGTTTCGATTCACTGATAGCCGCTTGCGCAGAGCTGCCGGGCAGACTCATGCCGAGTGCTTCGATGGCACTGGCCATAGTATTGGCAGTATACATGCCGCCGCAGGAACCGGGGCCGGGGATGGCGTATTTCTCGACTTCTTTGAGCTCTTCGTCGCTTAATTCACCTTTGGCGTGCTGTCCGATAGCTTCAAAGACCGAGACGATGTCCATCGGGTTGCACTCTTCTTTCTGATCCTTCGGGCGAAAGCCGGGCAAGATGGTGCCGCCATAGACAAAGACCGAGGGGCGATTGAGCCGGGCAATAGCGATCATGCAACCAGGCATGTTCTTATCACATCCGCCGATGGTGACGAGCCCGTCAAAGCCTTCGGCTGCGACGGTCGTTTCTATGGAGTCGGCGATCACGTCACGGGAGACGAGACTATAGCGCATCCCCTTCGTGCCCATGCTGATGCCGTCCGAGACAGTGATCGTGCTGAAATTGACAGCCTTGCCGCCCGCTTTATCGATCCCGATGGATGCGTGCTCAGCCAAGTCGCCGAGGTGCATGTTGCAGGGGGTCAAGTCGCTTGGAGAACCGGCAACGGCGATCTGAGGCTTTTGAAAATCCTCATCATTGAAGCCGACGGCTCGAAGCATGGAGCGTGCGGCAGCACGATCATTGCCATCAACGACGACGGAAGAGTGGGGGCGTGTTTTGTCTGTGGACATATCTGGGAATCGATCTATTGAAATGTTCTTGTCTTTCTCGTTGCAGGAAAAGTTAGAATTCAATCAATTGCTGTTCTGTCGACAACTCCCTTTTTGCTCTACAAGCCTCTTATTTCGCCTTTCACTCATAATTTCCTATGGAATTTAACCTGCAAAAGACTCTCAAAGCCCTACTGCTTTCAATTTCTGAGCCGATCTCAATGAAGGATCTGGTTAAGTTGTTTGCCCGTCATTATGAAGAAGCGCTTGCTGCCGCAGAGGAAGCGAAGGAATCCACGGAAGAAGATGCCAGCGATGTAGAGTTGCCGGAACTGGTCACCGAAGCGGCGATTCGCGAGGCTTTGACTGTGCTGACTGATGCCGCTGAAGTTGAAGATAAAGCCTATCGAATCATCGAAGGCCCGAACGGTTACCAGATCGTCACGGCTCCACAATATGCTGAGTTTGTCCGTATGTTGCGCGGTGAGCCCCGCCCGATGAAGCTCAGTCCTGCGGCGTTGGAGACCATGTCGATTATTGCCTATCGCCAGCCGGTGACACGCGCTGAGATGGAAGCGATACGGGGTGTTTCGATCGACAGCGCGCTGAATAAACTTCTCGAACTCGAACTTGTTCAAGTCACTGGTCGGGCCGAACTCCCCGGCCGCCCTATACAATACGGCACGACGGAGGAATTCCTCGAATTTACAGGAATTAAAGAACTCGATGAACTGCCAGCGTCGGATGTCTTAACGAACCATCAGATTGACGAATGGATGCGTCATACCGACGAGCCGGTTGAAGAAATTTCCGATACAGACGTCGGGTTGGCTAAAGAGCCGAACCCGGACGAACTACCACTCGATGAAAGCTTTGCAGAGATCGATTGGAAGAAGGAGAACGCCGAGAGCGATGCGGCTGATCATATTGCCGAAACTGAGGAGAACCCGTAGCTATGGCTGCAGACATCACTTCAGAAATGCAGGGGCACCGTGACGCGATTGATCGTATCGATGCGCGCTTCGTCGCATTGCTTAATCAGCGCGTGCAAAAAGACGGTGGCTACAACGAAGCACAAGTGCTGGAGAAAGTCGTCCGTTTTAACTCCGGGCCTTTGACCGCAGAGAGTTTGCAGGCCATCTATCGCACGCTCATGCTGGCGGGGCTCGCGCCCAAAGCCGAGTCGACTGCTCCGGAAATCGTGGATGCACTCGACTCTGAGATCGTCAACCTCCTCAACGAACGCGTGACCCATGCCAGTGAGATCGGGCGCATCAAGCATGCAAAAGGATCCGACTACTATGATCCGACACGCGAGGCCATCGTCATGGCGAAGATCACAGCTCTAAATGAAGGGCCGAGTTCGAACGCGACACTTCGAGCCGTTTATCGGGAAGTGATCTCCAGCTCAATCTCTCTCGAGAAGAAGCTGCTTATTTCCTATCTCGGCCCGGAAGCCACTTACACGCATCAGGCCGCGGTTCGCAATTTCGGCGTTAGCCTCAGCTACCGCGCTATGAAGACAATCCCCGATGTTTTCAGCGAAGTCGAAAAGGGAGAGGCCGATTACGGGGTGATCCCGATTGAAAATTCAACGGAGGGCGCGGTCTTTCACTCGATGGATATGCTGGTTGAGTCTGACTTGCAAATCTGCTCACAGGTCTATCTGCCGATTGAACATTGCATTGTTTCGCGGGTGCCACTCGAGCAGATCAAAGAAGTTCGCTCCAAGGATCAGGCCTTGGGGCAATGTCGTGAATGGCTGCAGGCCAACTTGCCGGGCGTGCCAACTATGGACGTCGTCAGCACAGCCGAGGCGGTGCGCATGGCTGGCGAACTCGATGGCGTAGCTGCTGTTGCCAGTATTCTCTCCGCCCAGCACTATGGTGTGCCTGTGCAGGTTCAGGGTATTCAGGATCGCGAGGATAACGTGACCCGCTTCCTCGTCATAGGTAAGACGCGCGCTAGACCGCTCGGCGATGGACGCGATAAGACCAGCCTCGTAATTTCTCTGAAAGACGAGCCCGGTGCCCTTGAAAAAACGCTGCGGCCCTTTGCCTCGCGAGGTATCAACTTGAGTAAGATCGAGTCGCGCCCCAGCCGGAAAAAAGCCTGGGACTACCTCTTCTTTATCGACTTCATCGGCCACTACGAAGACGCAACAGTGCAGGACGCGCTCAAGGAGTTGGGCGAACACTGCGAGTTCGTAAAGTGGCTTGGCAGTTATCCGAATGTGAACCTGAAAAGATGAGCGGAATTGGTGCGTAGCGGATCGGCGAGAGCCGTTCCGTTTGCCTTCTAGTCAGGATGTGGCGGTGTCGGCTCTGGCATCGCAAAGGCATCGCTCAAATCTTTTCGCGTTTCCATTTGTCAAATGAGATTTAATCCTCCAATCTGCCCCACTTTTTGACAGAAGCCTTGTGCCAAGTATCATACCTTATGCAAACTACGCTCCTAAAATCTAAATTGCTTCGTGCTGAAGTTACAGACCGGGCGCTTCACTACGAAGGCAGTCTGGCGATTGACTCTGCGCTTATGGAGCAAGTGGGCTTACGGCGCTACGAGAAAATTTTGGTCTCCAATATTGCGAATGGAGAGCGTTTTGAGACTTACGCGATTGAGGCGCCTAAGGGATCGCACACGATCTCCCTGAACGGTGCTGCTGCGCATAAAGGAGAACTTGGAGACCTGCTGGTCATCATGTCATTCGGTCAGTTTGACGAAGAAGAGGCGAAAGTTTGGAAGCCAAAGGTCCTGGTTCTAGCGGATGGCAACCAGAGCGTCGTCCGTGCGGACAACGTTCAGGTGGCGGAAGACGTTTTCGTTTAGGGCTAGCCCTGAAGTTTGGACCTTCTTCGTGTGTTGTTTGAATTAGTTGCTCTAATGGCACCAAGTTAGTTGTTTAACTAATTGATGAGAATGATTCTCAGTAATTAAATTATCCTTGAACTTGTCTCTGTCCTACTATGGATCGTCTGATGTTCGGTCGTAATTCTGCGACTGCGCACAATCTTAATTCAAAAACGATCTCGCCGAATGAAACTCAAAAACAAGCAAATCACTGTGCTGGCCGTCGCCAGTTTATTCTTCATCGCGTGCCAAGCACAGGCCACGTCCTTAGGTTTTGCAGATGTTCCACTAGCAAATTATGTAGGGAGCGGTTCAAACACATCTGGGCTCGTCATCGACTTTAACGATGAAAGCGCAACAGAGCGCTACATCTTTGCCTACCAGTGGAATGGTGTAGCGGGGGATGTTTCCGGCGCTGAGATGCTGGATGCTGTTGCGACTGCGATCCCAGCACTCTCTTATTCACTCGGTGGTGGCACGATCGCGGACGGCGCATTCTTCACTACTATCTCGTATGGCAGCCAGTCGGAAACCAACGGCGACTTTGTTACGAATTTTGATTATTGGGGTTACTTTGTCGCGGGTGGCCTAGCTGGGGATACCATGCCTAGCGAAGCTGGCGGGACTTCAGTGTCGATTCCAGGAGCCGGTTCGGTTATCCCTGACTTGGTGAGTGGTTCTCCGAGCGGTGCCAGTGCTTTGGCGTTTGGCGACTTGGGGCGCTTTTTAGCGGACGGCTCTTGGGATGTCTGGAGCTTCGGTCCCTACGAGGAGACGTATGTAGTTCCGGAACCTTCCAGCTTCGCTTTGGTGGGTGGTATAGTGGCGATGTTTGCATTAGTACGCCGTCGCCGAGTGCGCTGAGTCGAATGGTTCATTTTATTCGATTGGCAGCGTGATCTCTGGCATCGAGTCTGAGAGTTTATGCGCACCCATGCCCAAATCCTGGCGATCTATATATCTCTTATTGCGGTCGCGCCACTATTAAAGGCGGAAAGGGTCTATGAGCTGGAAGAGTTCGTCGTGCGTGCCTGGCACTTCGAGAAAGATGCGCTCGATGTGCCGGTTGATGTGATACGCGTTGACCGCGAAGCCATTGATAATTCGCTGGCCACGACGATGCCCGACCTGCTGAAAAGCGAGGCTAATCTTTTTTTCTCGTCAATTTCCGGGTTCACCAGTGTGGACATCCGCGGATTCGGCGAGAATAGTGGGCTGCGCACCCTGGTTCTGGTTGATGGTCAGCCGCTCAACCCCGGTGATATGGGGCGCATCAATTGGGAATCGATTCCGCTCGAATCGGTCGAAAGTGTTGAAGTGCTGAAGGGTGGTCAGAACGTGCTCTATGGCGATAAAGCGCTTTCAGGGGTAATCAAAATCGAAACGATTCGGAGTGGGGAAAGAAGCCTGAATCTTGACGGCCGGGTAGGAAGCTTCGGCAGCTCACGAGGAGCGGTATCGGGCGCACTGGGGAATGAACGTTGGCGCTTCCGGGCGGGGGCGTCTCGTTCCCAGTCTGACGGCTACCGCGAGAACTCGGCCAGCGAGACTCGTGACGCATACCTGAGCGCCGGTTATAGTTTTGCCAGTGGCGATGATTTGGATTTTCGGCTTTCTATTGGAGAGAGCGAATTAACCTATCCCGGGGGCTTGGTCTTCGAGGACTACCTTTCCGATCCCCGTTCATCGGACAAGCGCGGCATCGAGGGCAGCGATAACCGTTTCGCGACCCTAACTGCGCGGGCTAAGGGGCGTCGGGACTGGGGGAGTTGGGAAGTGCTCGCCGGATACGATTACAGCAAGGCCGATTTCGCCTTCGAACCTGAGCGCTATGGTCGTAACGAGCAAGAAGGCTTCAGCCTGAAGCCTCGATTCAAGTTCGGCGCGGAGAAGACAACTTTAGTCCTGGGGGGAGACTTGCTCTATGACAGTTTGGACTTTGCCGCCTATCTCGATGAGTCACGGAGCCTCGTGCCGAGTGTCGCGGAATTGGACGAACGGCGCCTCAGTCCCTATTTACTTTTGGAACACCTACTCTCCAATCGATTTACGGTGAGTGGCGGGGTGCGCTACGAATGGGTGCGCTACGAGGTCGATGCGATCAGCTTCGATAGATCACAGCTTAGTCCGGTTATCGTGACGAATCGTGGAACTTTCCCAAACCCGAACTTCAAGAAACCACCGGATGTCATTGACGAAGGCACTTTTGGCCAGTGCGTCCGGCAGGAGGGCATGGCTGCAGAACTGTCGGTCAACTTTCGTTTGAATGAGGAGTGGAGCCTCTTTGCCGGTTATGACCGGACTTATCGCTATCCGGTCTTCGACGAGCGCGCCTCGTATCAAGGCTTCCCCCTAGCTGAAGATGTCAATGGCTCTTTGGGTGCAGAAGAGGGGAATAACTTCGAAGTCGGGATGAAGTTTGTCGGTCGTCGACATGAGGTTTATTTGACTACATTCTTACTGGAAATGGAAAATGAGATTTTTTTTGATCCGACGGTGAGTGGCAGCAACCCGGCTGCCACGGGGTTGAATGTCAACCTCGGTCCTGTAGAGCGCTATGGTCTTGATTTGCTCTATCGTTATGATGCCGTGGACTGGGGTGTATCATTTCAGTTTGCCCATGTCTCGACTGAGATGCAGGCAGGGGTGGGTGAAGGCGAAGAGGTGCCGCTCGTGCCACGCTGGGTTATGACCAGCCAGATTTGGTGGGAGCCGAGGGATTGGCTGCGGCTGCGGGCCATACACCGATACGTGGACGAGCGCTTCGAAGGCAGTGACTTCCTCAACGAGAAGCGAACTGTGGAGGCGTATCAACTCGTCGATCTGAGCGCAGATTTCAAGGTGGCGCCGAATTGCCGGGTGTTTATCAAGGTCGAGAATGTCTTCGACGAGCTCTATGCCGAAACCGCAGTTTTAGATGTGTATTATCCCGGGAATGGGCGTTTCTTTGAACTTGGAGTGAAGTTGGATTTCTAAACAGTGGTGCTCACCTACATGCGACCTTATCGATACAGTTTGTTCTTTCTTTTTTGCCTCTTGCTGGCGGGGCGGAGTTTTGCAGCGTATCCGGGGCAGGACGAGGTTTTTCCTTTTGCCCCGGCGGCCGGCCAGCAGGGGTCAACTGCAATCATAAAAGACAGTGCTGCCATCATCGCATGGGCGACCGGATTCAGAGACCTCAGCTACGGTGAGGGCGTGGCTCAGCGATGGAAGACGCCAGTCAAGGCGCTCGGGCCGGCGGTCGGCGATAGTTTTGACGTGGTTTCGCTCGGCCGAGGGGGAGAGATTACTCTAACCTTTACTAATCCGATACGAGATGGAGAAGGTGTCGATTTCGCAATATTCGAAAACGGTTTCAGTGATACATTCCTAGAGCTTGCTTGGGTCGAGGTCTCGAGTGACGGTGAGCACTTTGTGCGCTTTCCGAATTTCTCTTACACCGATTCTGTTACTGGGTCGGTCGATGCAACCTTCGTGCATGGCTATGCGAGCAAATACAGGCAAGGCTACGGCACGCCCTTCGATTTGGAGCAGTTGCAGCTGGCCTATGACGCTGCGGCGGCCGACACGGACTCATTTGATGCCGCATACAAGCAGCACTTGTTCGACAATTATACCCAAGTCGAAATCGATAACATTCGTTACGTTCGTATCGTGGATATTATAGGGGACGGTAGCCAAACAGATGCGGAGGGTTTTACGATTTATGACCCTTACCCGACGACGGGTAGCGCAGGTCTTGATCTCGATGCGGTTGGAGTCATTAACCAGATCGATCCGAGTGGCGATGCTCAGACCATCGACTTTCCCGCGATTGGGCACCAGAAGATTAGTGAGGGCAGTCTCGAACTCGCTGCGACCGCGAGCAGTGGGCTTTCGGTCAATTACGAAATTCTCGAAGGTCCGGCTACACTTTTGGGCGATACTCTCAGCTTCACCGGGCTTGGTCAGGTGGTGGTGCGTACCTTGCAAGAGGGGGACGCGGCCTATGCGCCCGCAGCTCCCGTAGCCCAGAGCTTTTTTGTCGCGGATGCATTGCAGCACATTTACTTCGAGCCGGTGGCGAATCAGACAACAAACACGAGCGTGGACTTGCACGCTGCCACCACCAGTGGATTCTTACCCGTGATCGAGGTCATTTCGGGGCCGTCCGATGTGAGTGCGGGTTTCCCTCCGAAACAGGCCTTACAGGCCGGTGCTACCACCGGCACTGTCGTGCTGCGAGCCCACCAAGTCGGCGGCACATTAAACGGCAGCACTTATGCCCCGGCAGAGGATGTGATGATGACGCTTGAAGTGGTAAGTCCCGGCTCGGCGAATGCACCACTGACTTTTGCTGAGTGGCAAGTGTCCAACTCAATCTCCGGCATGATGAGCGAGGACAGCGATTTAGATGGGGCCGTTGATTTCGAAGAGTATGTCGCTGGGTCAGATCCGAACAATGCGAATAAACGCCCCAGCTATCGACTGGAACGCAGGGAGGATGAGGGCGGGTTCATTATTGAGCTCGTCGTCAGTCGCCTGGCCGCAGTTCGTGTTGCGATCGAGGCCAACGACGCTTTGAACAATGAGAGTGCTTGGTCTGAGCTTTTACCAAAGATAGTAGATGTTTCCCCCGAGACTCCTCAGCTGCGTAGGCTGCATCTGTATGTGCCCAAAGATGAAGACGCCAGTCAACAGTTCTGGCGTTTCGATTTTAATCCGTATTAAGCTAAAATAAAAATGGCGATTACCCAACAACGTGTCGTGATAAATGAGGTCTTGGTCGAGGCTGGTCGCCCCCTGACTCGTGATGAGATCCTTGCTCGTGGGCGAAAAAGAATCGAGCGTCTCGGACCCGCTACGGTCGATCGTGCGATCCGTGAATTGACCGAGGGCTTCCAGCTCGTTTGCGTGCATTTCCCCGGCCAGCCGAAACGCTATGAGCTGCCTGCTGAATCCGAGCATCCGCACTTCATCTGTCGTGTCTGCGAGCGGGTGTATGATTTGCCGATCGCCATGCGGTTGCCGAAAATTAAGCCGCCTCGGGGCTACGAGATATCGGGCGGCGAAGTTATCTACTCGGGTACCTGCCCGGATTGTTCGTAATAATACCGTAGGGGCTTTCCTCGGGAAGCCCGCGAGCGTTGTTTAGGAGTCGCCTACTTCGTACCCTTTCGAACGTGGGCCGTTTCGACAACCTAGAAGGCCTTTGAGTTTGTCGAAGAGCGGGTGCCCCAAGGCGCACCCCTACGTTGGGGGCGATTGGCTCCAGTCTTGCAACTGAATCCAATCGATCAAGTCGTCGATGGTGTCGAAGTCATGCGTCTGTCCATTGCGCTCAATTTCCCATCTGGATTCGTCGTGAATCTCTATTGAAAAAACAGCTGATGCATTGTCCTCGGTTGTGCCGAAGCCGAGGCGTTCCAGTGCGCGCTTGGTCCACAGGGCGGCTGTGCCGTCTCCGTTCACCTTGGCACTCAGGCAGGGCGTCGGGTGCGCACGGAAGCTTCCAACTGATGCGTCCCAATCGAGATTCTCGCTGGCAAAAACCTTAGCGAAGTCGCCGCTCATTGCGATCGCTTCTGGGTAGCCTTGGATGAGCTGCCCCTCTGGCGTGAGCACCCAGAAACGATCAGCAAAGCGCAAGGCGAGGTCGAGATCGTGGGTGGAAAGGAGTAGGGCCAGTTTTTCTTTGTGCGCGAGATTACGCAGGATCGACATGAGCTCGACGCGCCGGGGCAGATCGAGGAAAGCCGTCGGCTCGTCGAGTAGCATCACTTGCGTTGCTTGGGCCAGTGCTCGTGCAATAGAAACTTTTTGTCGTTCGCCGTCGCTTAGTTCGGCGACCTGTCGCTGGGCGAGGTCGCGTGCGCCCACTGCGTCGAAGGACCATTCGATACGCTCGCGGTCCTCTACGCTGAGCGAACCGAAGCGGCCGGAGTAGGGGTGCCGGCCGAGCGAAACCATGGTATAGGCATCCATCATGCCGATCGGGGCCGTCTCGGTAAGCACCACGCTAACGAGGCGCGCTCGCTCACGTGGTGGAATATCTTGGAAATTACTGCCCGCGATTTGCACCTGTCCACTGAGCGGCGACTGCATCCCCGCCAAGGTTCGGATCAGCGTCGACTTACCCACGCCGTTCGGCCCGAGCAGGCAGACGAACTCACCCGCTTCGAGCGATACGTTGAGATCCTTGGCAATGCAGCGCGCGGCAGTGCCTTGTTGATAGCCGATGCTCAAGCCCCTTGTTGCAAGCGTGGTATTTTGGTTCGAGTCCGTCATCCGAAGAGTCGCTTCATGTTTCGTTGTTTCACCAGCGCGGCAATGATGACGGGTGCGCCGACCAGCGCGGTGATCGCATTGAGCGGCAGGACGACGTCAAGGCCGGGGCCTCGCGAGACAAAGTCTGATCCGAGTGAAAGGAGTGCGCCGATCAGAATCGAGGCAGGGATCAGTACACGGTGACTACTGGTGCGGCAGAGGTAGCGGCTGAGGTGTGGTGCTGCGATCCCGAGGAATCCAATCGGCCCGCAGAAGCCAGTCACCGTGCCGGCAAGGATGGATGCCGCGAGTAGCACAAGCAGGCGGCAGCGCTTGGTATTCGTGCCAATGCTTTGCGCGTAGCTTTCGCCGAGGAGTAGGGCATCGAGCGGTTTAATGAATAGAATACTCACAATGATGCCTGAGAGGATCGCCGGAGCAAAGAGGCGCAGGTGACTCCAACTGACATTCCCATAATCGCCGAAAGACCAGTTGATAAAGCTCTGCAGGCGCTCCGCCATGCTGAAGAACATGAGTATGCTGACAATGGCTCCTACGGTGTAGCTGATCATCAGGCCAATAATCAGAACCGACATGACGTCGACCCGGCGCGAAAGCAGAAGCACAACAAAGAGAGTGGCTGCCGCGCCCGCGCTCGACGCAAAGATAATGAGTAGCTGGCCGGAAGCACCAAGGCCTTCGGTCAAACTGATGCCGACGGGCGCGAGCGCCAGTAGCACTAAGGCCACACCGAGACTGGCTCCAGAGTTAACGCCCAATACAAACGGATCTGCGAGAGGATTACGAAAGACCGTCTGCATGAGAAGCCCCGCCGTGCCAAGCGCCGCGCCAGCTAAGAGTGCGGTCAAGATACGAGGCAGCCGAAAATCCAGAATGATTTGCCGCATCACCGGGTCCACATCAGTTGAGCCGGTGAGTGTTTTTAGAACCGCATCCAGCGGCAAAGTCACGCTCCCGATCGAGGCGCTCAGCGCAGCCAGCACAAGGATGCCCAAGCCTGAAAAAAGGAAGACAAGGGTTGTTCTTCTGAAAGCTGTGTTTTGTGAATCCACTGAGATGGTTGAAGTGTGCCTTTGATTATTCACATGCCAATCAATTTGCGTCTGATGGGTTCGAAGTCGATATGGGAGGGTTCAGCTCCGTCTGAACCGAGTAGGCAGAAGCTGGACTGGTTGCACGACCGCGGCCCGGACGGAGCCGGGCCCTCCCGGATGTTTTACTCCGCTAACTTCCTCAACTCCAGCGCTGCTCGCTCTCTTTTTTTCGCGGGATGCCTCAGGGCATGGCGGATGATCCAGCGTCGACGCTTGGCCTGCTCTGAGTCTTTCATTTTCTTTGTCTCCTTGAGCCAATGCTGGCAGGTTTCTAGCAAAACTGGTAAGTTGGCTTTTCCGATATCGCCGAGGTGGTTGGCAACGGAGCGGCGCACATACAGATCGGGGTCGTCCTTGAGGCGTTCGAGTAGTGGCAACGTGAGCTGTGGGTTCGCATCGATTTCTTTGAGGCGCATCGCCCACGGCAAGCGGGAGCGGCTGCCTTCGCTCGCAAGTCTGCGGACGTGTGGGTTGGAGTCGCGGGTCCATTGCTCCAAAAGCTCCAGGCTATTCTCCCGATGAGCCACGATGTAGGGGCGCACACTAAACTCGGCCGTATAGCGTTTGGTTAATTCATAGTTGGCGTGCATGCCGCTCTCGAAATGGCTCGCCCCGTGACGGCCAATTAACTCCGAGTGTGGAAGATAGAAAAGTGGGCTCAGTCCGTAGTCTTTGGTGACCCTTAGTTCCGGGCCGAATGACTGTATGAGTAGCTTGGCACATTCGTCGAAATTATCAGGGAGTTCCGCCTGCATGGCGTCGGCGATGTGGCGGGCACGCTCCTTGAACTCCAAATCCACCAAGCCGGTTTTGGCGTAACGGTTAAAGCGTCGCGTATTGAATTTCGGATACACGGACTTGAGCGAGTCGGCGATGAGATCGATAAGTCGCTCGCTGATGATCGTCTTCAGTGGCACGCCGGTCTGTATTGAGTTCGGAGCGTCGAAGCGTTCTGCCGGGTGCTGCGCCATTATTTCAGTTGCTCGTAATAGACGAGTTCGTGGTGCGGTAACAATTCCGGATGGAAAATGTGGATGAGGTCAGCCAACACTTCGTCTGGGTGCACGATGCCGCTCTCCCAGATCGCGTTGCCGCCCTTGGGGCTGACTTGGCGGGTGTTGTTGAAGACGGTGCCGTTTTCGGCCGCTGCAAATTTCCCGAAGCGTTTATCGGCGGAACTTAGAGCCTTCATGCTGCGGTAGTAGCTGGGGTTGAGCCAGTAGTCCGCATTTGCTGCCTTAAGGAAGACACGCTCAATATCGAGTGGGATGCCGCCCTGGGATTTGTCGTTGCTCCAAAGGTAGTCGCCACCCGCATCGCGAATCATGCGGGCGGTAAAGCTCTCGCCGCCCGGCACGTGCCAAACGCTGGAGTAGGGCGCGCCGCAGAGAATGGTGGGCCTGTCATCTAACTGCTTGGTCAGCGCAGTGAGTTCGAGATAGCGCTGCTCGATGTGATCAAAGATGATTCGGGCACGTTCATCCTCTTCAAGAAATGCCGCCACGAATTTGATCCATTCCGCACGCGCCAGCGGATGCTGCTCCATGTAGCCGGCAGTCAGGGCGATGGGTAGGCCGGTGCGCTCGAGCTTGGCCGGCATGTCGAAATTCGCATCACCCGATACACTGGTAAGAATGAGGTCGGGCTGAAGTAAAATGAGTTTTTCGACGTTAATAGTTTGCCCTGATTGGACGGACTGAATGGCACCACTGGCCACGCCTTCTAGGACTTTCGAATTGGTTATAAAATTGACGGTTGCCGCTGCGGAGATCGTGTCGAGTTGGTCGAGCGCTTCGAGGTAGCCGATGTAAACAGTCTCCATTGCGACGACTTTCTCAACGGGTGTGCGGATGACTTTGATGCCTTTGGGCAACTCAGGGATGTCGCGACCCTTGGGCACCAAGGCGTAATCATAATTTATGAAGGAGCCGCGAAAGGTGTTCTTTACCGTAAGAATTCGGTGAGTATCGTATTGAGTGATTTCGAAATTCTGCGCGTGTTTAATTGCCATGCCAGAACTCGCGAAGAGTCCTACTGAGAGCAGGAGAGATAAACAGGCAAGGGCGCATTGCCTCATCGTCGTGACGGACATCGGTTGGCGACTAGTTGCCTTTGATGACATCTTGCAGGGGCTGCAGGCGGCCGTCATTAAGGCGATAGATCCAGGCGTGAATCTCCAGATTTTGCCCGCGCTTCCAGGCGTCCCGAATAATGGAGGTGCGGCGAAGGTTATCGGCTTGAGCAACGACGTTGAGCTCACACAGCCGGTCAAAGCGTGCACTCTCTTCAAGTGGCTCCATTTCCTTGAAATGCAGGTTCTCGACATCGCGAATGTGTTGCAGCCAGTTATCGATTAGACCAAGCGGGTTTTTATCGAGTGCGGCGCGGATCCCCCCGCAACCGTAGTGTCCGGTCACGATGACGTGTCCTACTTTCAGGACATCAACCGCGTATTGCAAAACGGAGAGCATGTTCAGGTCAGTGTGCACGACCATGTTGGCGATGTTGCGGTGGACGAAGACTTCGCCTGGTGCGAGGCCCATTATTTCGTTGGCGGGAATGCGGCTGTCGGCGCAGCCGATCCAGAGGTAGTCCGGTTTCTGCTGTTTCGCAAGGTCGGTGAAGAAGTCGGGTGTTCGCTCGACGACACCATCGGCCCATTTACGGTTGTGCTCTAGGAGCTTTGAAAGGGTAGGCATGTGGTAAATAAAAAAGGCCGCTTGAGTGAAAGGCGACCTTGAAAATATGGTTTGGTTAAGCCTTCTTCTTTAGCTGCACCCATCTTGTTATCGCTGTTGTCAGATAAGCGATTGCTACGGGTAATATACCGAGATAGCTTAGTAAGGTCAGCGTGAAAACGATTTCGTATACTTCGTCGTTTGCCGATCCAGTTGATTCAGAGATGCCGGCCATGATGTTGAATACAACGTGTTCTAGATTTAGAACAAAAAGTGATGAGACAATTGCCATCAGAGGGAGCAGCATGCTCACAATCAATACCCAAGCGCTGAGCTTATAGGCGCGTTTGAGGTATGTCGCAAATAAGGCGACTCGCCAGATCGCCACAACCGCAAGGAACCAAACATTCGCGGATCTGGCAGCCTCTAAGGTCATGAATCGCTCTACTGGAATCGCGTAGAGGATTGCCGGGAACGAGGTTAGAGTGATCATGGTCAGTAGCCCGAAATAGGTTGCTTGCACCACTGCGAGGCCTTTCAGAATCAGCCAAAATATTGCAGCAAGCACGAAGACGTAAATTACCGAGCCGACTCCCATATACTGAAGTATTTCGGCATTCGGATGGTCCCAATATCGGCCAACGCCGACCAACCATGTGAATAGCAAACCCACAAGCAGATGCGTTCTGTTAAGTTGCATCAGCTCATCATTGCTGGAGCGAAAGGTCAGGTATCGCAGGATAAACTGAAGCATCTTGATGATTCTGGTTTCATTGAGTGAAGCGCTTGCGAGCTTGTTGTCTAAATAAATGCTTTCGGCGGGCAACTCTTTCCTCGGAGTATACTTTTCGCATTAAGTCATGGAAGCCTGTCTCCAGTTCATCAACCGACATTTTTTTGGGTTCAAAACAGACATCAAAAAGTGTGCATTGATCCCAGAAGGAACCTTTCAAGAGCCTGTTTTCGAGTTTCAGCCGATCAAACAGTGCTGTTCCCGGGAAGGGGGTGAGCAAGGTGATCTGCGCTTCTGAAAGCTCTAGTGAATCAATCGCTTCAAGTGTCGTGTCAAAGCATGAGGCGTCATCGGTGTCGCTTCCTAAGATAAAACAGCCATTGACGCTGATACCCATCTCTTGAATGCGTTTTACGGATTCAGCAACTTGGTTATGTTGTCGTGCCTTCCAGCCAGCGGGATCCATTTCGGAGAGTGTTCTCTGATTCGGTGATTCCAATCCGATTAACACTTGGGCGCAACCGCTCGCTGCGAGTAAATCTAGTAGTTCCGGATCGTTGGCCACGGAAATATCCGTTTCGGTAAACCAGCGAATAGGATACTCTGAGAAGAGCTGCAGGAGTTCTTTTCCCCATTTTTTGTGAATGAAAGTATTGTCGTCGGCTAATTCGATGAAGGGCTTGTTCCATTGCTCAAGGATCGCTTCGAGTTCACGTCGGACTTGAGGGATGGACTTTCTGCGTGTTGGAGAAATGAGATGAGAAGCTCCGCAGAATTCACAATGCAATGGGCAGCCCCGAGTCGTTTGAAGCGTAATTCTATTATATCGGCTTATGTCCAATAGGTCGTAACGTGGTACGGGACCATCCGTGAATCCAGTGATCTCCGCCTTAGCTTTATGGTAGGATTTTTGGAGGCAGTTCTTTTCATAATCTTCGAGCAGCTGCGGCCAAACTGGTTCGGCTTCGCCGATAACAATTGCATTGGCATGTTGCGAGGCCTCTTCTGGTAGGGCGCTCGTATGTAGTCCACCGAGCACAACTACTAAGCCCTCTGCTCGTATCGCGTCAGCGAGTTCGTAGGTCTCATAGGCTCGAGCTGTGAGGAAGGAAATGCCGACCAGATCATAGCCCTCATTAATGATAGAATCGACTAGGTCCGTTTCTATCTGATCGATGTCTATATAGGTGATGTCCCAGTGCTTTGGGGTATATGCGGCAAGTGTCAATAGCCCAAGATTTGGTAAACTAGCGATGACATTACTGCGCTCAACAAAGCCGGGTAGGGTCATGCCGGACTCCAGCAAGGCGCGGTTTTTAATCCGCACACCGCTCATGGATATTAAGAGTAAACGTTTTTGCCTCACGCGTTAGGATACAATTTTAAGCTTAGTCTCACGAGTTTTGAAAAAGTCTAGCATGTGGGAAATAAAAAAGGCCGCCTGAGTGAAAGGCGACCTTGAAAAGTGAAAACTGTAGGGGCTTTCCTGGGGAAGCCCGCTTTAAAACGCGAAGCTGTATTTGGCGAGGCGAGCCCCGATCTCGGCGGCGATGGTCTTCTCTGCTTCTTCGCCTTTGGCGGCGAAGGTCACGGAGAAACGAACGAAGCTCCCGCAGTCATCCCAAGGGACTGTGCTGATCAGCTCGTTGGTGATGAGCCACTGGCTGAAAGTCTCGCCGGAATCGAACTCGGTGGTCGCGCCGTCGATGGTCGCGGATTTTGGCGCGGCGACATAGAGGAAGAAGCTGCCTTTGGGCTTTTTGGCATCGAATCCATTCTGATTCAGCGCCGCGACCAGTAGATCCATGCGCCGGGAATACTTGGCGGAAATCTCTTCGGTGATCTGCGGGTTGGCGAGAGCTACCGCGCCGGCCTTCTGGATGGCGAGGAATTGTCCTGAGTCGGAATTATCCTTCATGTCGCCGTAGGCTTTCACGATAAGCGGGTTACCCACGACGAATCCGATGCGCCAGCCCGTCATGTTGTAGCTCTTGGAGAGGGAGTGCAGCTCGATGGCGACATCCTTCGCGCCGGGCACTTGAAAGATCGAGGCTGGTTTGCCTTCAAAGATCAAGGAGGCGTAGGCCGCATCTTGAATAATAATAATGTTGTTGGCCTTGGCGAAAGCGACGGCCTTCTCGAAGAACTCCAATGTGGCAGACGCGCCAGTCGGGTTATTCGGGTAGTTAATCACCATGATCTTGGCCTTAGCGAGCACGTCGGCTGGCACAGCATCAAGATCTGGCAGGAAGTTGTTCTCTGCTTCGAGCGGCATGTTGTACACTTCGCCCCCTAGATACTTGGCGTGAGTGCCGAGCACAGGGTAGCCGGGCACGGTCATGAGCACAACATCACCCCGGTTGATGAAGCAGGCGGGAAGCATGCTCAGTGCAGTCTTTGAGCCAATGGAGTGGATCACTTCAGTGCCGGCATCGATATTCGTGACACCGAAGACTTCAGCCATATACTTGGCCGCGGCGACCTTGAATTCTTCGCCGCCATTGTCCGAGTAGCCACGATTCTCGGGCTTGGCCGCTTCGGCTTGGAGCGTTTCGATTACGATGGGGAAGGCCATTTCGTCGGGTTCGCCGACTCCCATGTCGATCAGGTCGACATCAGGCTTGGCCTCTTTGGCAGCCTTCTTTGCACGCTTGATCTTCTCAAACTTGTAGATAGCAGTGGATTTGCCGTATTGATTGCCGCCGATGCGCTCGGCGAATAGTTCCTGGATGTAAGGATCGCTCATATTATTTGATGACTAATGACTAATGACTGATGGCTGATGACTGATGGCTGATGAATCAATCAGGCCCGATCGTGTGACTTCTGATTATTATTGTGATAGGTAGGTTAATAGTTCAAAAACTTTATGTGTTATGCAGATAATTAAATCGGTCAACGAAATGCAGTCTTATGCGATCGGGTTACGCTCGAGCGGTCACCTTATCGGCTTGGTTCCTACGATGGGAAGCCTCCACGAGGGACACCTCACCTTGATAGATATTGCGAAGGAGAAAACTGACAAAGTCATCGTCTCGATATTTGTCAACCCCACCCAGTTCGGACCCAGCGAGGACTTTGATAAATACCCCCGTGTATTGGAAGAGGATCTCGATAAATGTCGTGAACGTGGCGTGGATATCGTTTTTAATCCACCATTGTCTGAGATGTATCCCAAAGGCTATTCGACGTTTGTTGACGAGGAGCATATCAGCGCGGGGTTGTGTGGCGTCTCCCGCCCGCAGCACTTTCGGGGGGTGACGACGGTATGCCTAAAGCTTTTTAACATCGCGCGTCCTGACATCGCAATCTTTGGCCAGAAAGATGCGCAGCAGGGCGCAGTGATCGAAAAAATGGTGTCCGATCTTAATTTACCCACTGAGATCGTCGTAGGGCCTACGATCCGCGAACCAGACGGTCTCGCCTTAAGCTCCCGTAACTCCTATTTAACAGATGTTCAGCGTAACGAGGCGCTGAGTATTTCGCAGGCACTTAAAATCGCGAAACGCATGGTCGATGAGGGCACCCGTAGTGTGGATCGTATTGTTGCAGAGATCACTCACCACCTCTCGCAACAGCGTCGCGTGCGCTTGATCTACGCCCAGGTCGTTGACGCCAAGACAATGGAGCCTGCATCAGAAATCGTGCCTGGTAAGCAAATTGCCGTGGTTGCCGCGTGGGTCGAACAGACCCGATTGATAGACAATATTGAACTATAACGAATGTCCCATTCTTACGATGTCATCGTAGTCGGCAGTGGTATCGCCGGCCTGAGCTTTGCACTTAAAGTTGCCGAGGCGGGTCGTAAGGTAGCGATCATTACTAAAAAGGACTCCGCCGAGTCCAATACGAACTATGCGCAGGGGGGCATCGCGGCGGTAACGTCCAAGACGGACGATATCGAAATGCATGTCGTCGACACCATGGACGCGGGTGATGGACTTTGTGATGAAGTTGCTGTGCGTGAAATTCTTCGGGACGGTCCCTCCAGTATTGACGAGCTAGTAAAGCGCGGGGTGGACTTTTCACAGCTCAACGACGGTCGTGTCTCGCTTGGAAAAGAGGGGGGGCACTCCAAGCGGCGGATACTGCACGTTCAGGATGTAACTGGAAAAGCGATCGAGCAGGCCCTGCTGCATGCCATCGAAACGTCGGAGAACATCGTCACCCTGGAACACTACTTTGCTGTCGAACTTATTACCTCCGCCAAACTTCGCTTGAAGGGGCAGACCTCGCCTGGCTTTAACCGCGTGCTCGGCCTCTATGCCCTCAACACGCAGACCGGCGTGGTTGAAACTTTCAATGCAGGCGCCGTCATGCTGGCTACCGGCGGTATCGGCCAAGTCTATCGCTACACTACCAACCCGTTTATCGCGACTGGCGATGGTATTGCGATGGCCTACCGTGCAGGCGTCGAGGTGCGTAATATGGAGTTCATCCAGTTTCATCCTACTGCATTTTACACCCGCGACTCTGACCGCTTCCTGATCACTGAAGCTGTGCGAGGGGAGGGTGCCATCCTGAGAAATCTCGAAGGCGAAGCCTTTATGGGCAAATATGACAAGCGCAAGGACCTCGCTCCTCGCGATATTGTGGCCCGTGCCATTGACTCCGAAATGAAGAAGTCCGGCGCTCGTCACGTCTGGCTCGATACGCGTAGTATCGGCAGTGAAACCCTGCGTGAGCGTTTTCCCAATATTTACGACTATTGTGCCAACCGTGGCCTCGCCTTGGAGAAGGATATGATCCCTGTCGTTCCTGCGGCGCACTATCTCTGCGGGGGCGTAAAAACAAATCTCGATAGCGAAACCTCGCTTTGCGGTCTTTACGCCTGTGGCGAAGTCGCTTGCACCGGTCTACATGGTGCCAACCGTTTAGCCAGTAACTCACTGCTCGAAGCCGTCGTCATGGCTAACCGTGGTGCGGCAGCGGTGCTCAATTACGCCGACAATGCTGCGAAGACCGAAGCCAATCTACCCGACTGGGTAGGCGGCGATGTGCGCGACTCCGATGAACGCGTGGTGCTCCTGCACAACTGGGACGAAGTGAAACGCACCATGTGGGACTATGTGGGCATTGTCCGTAGCACGAAGCGCCTCGAACGCGCCCGCAACCGCATCCATACCTTGGACCGCGAAATCAACGAATATTACTGGAATTTTAAAGTTGATGAGAGTCTGCTTGAACTGCGCAACATGATCCTCGTCGCGCAGCTTGTGATTGACTGCGCCCTCCAGCGCCACGAAAGCCGCGGGCTCCATTACACCATCGATTTTCCCGATCGTTTGGATGAGGCAATCGATACTTCGGTGCATAAACTCTGATGGTTTCTTGTTGGAGTTCCGCATTTATATGGCACTTATTAGCGTTATTTAACTACCTAAAGGCGGGACTCCAGCAGGCTTTCCTGTGCAAGCCCCGACAGTTAAGAATCAAATGAATCTCAAAAAACAGTCTTGGGCACTCGTCGGGCCCGGCGCGGTCGGGCTCTACTATGGCGGATTGTTGGCTGCCAATGGTTGTGAACTTCATGTGTTGGCTCGTAGCGATGCTGCGACTTTGAAGGCACAGGGCATCACTATCTCACACGTTAAACCGCAGACGGGTGAGCTGCTCAATGAAACCGCCGTCCCCCCGGAATCCGTCATGACCGATACGGCTAAAAGTTGTTCGGTAGACATCGTGTTGATCGCAGCGAAATCAACTGTGAACGAGCAACTCGTCGAACCCCTTCGGAAACTCGTCGAGCCAGGTCGCACCATCATCCTTACCCTACAAAATGGAATGGGGAATGCCGAATTCTATGCTAAGCATTTTCCGGATAATCCGACCCTTTCCGGGCTTTGCTTTGTTTGTGTCAATCGCGTTGCTCCCGGGGTAGTCGAGAACTATCATCCAGGCCGCGTCGAGATCGGCTCGCTCGGCGACCGCTGGCCTGATCATGCCAAGCAGGTCGTGGCCGCTTTTGAAGCGTCTGGCGTCACAACCCGCTTCGCACAGTTTCTGGATGCCGCTCTTTGGCGGAAGCTGTGTTGGAACGTGCCTTTTAATGGACTCTCTATCGCAGGTGGGGGAATCACCTGTGATCAAATTTTAGCGGACGCTCGACTCAGAGAGCGGGCGCATCGACTCATGTTAGAGGTTCGGGCCATTGCGCGCCGGTTTGGGCATGACCTCGAGGATAGTTTTCTTGACGGGCAGTTTTCAGTAACTGAAAAAATGGGTGCCTATCAGCCTTCCTCGCTCATTGATTACCTGGAGAATCGCCCTGTCGAAGTGGATGCAATCTGGGGTGAGCCCTTGCGCCGAGGGCTGGCGAAGGGAGTCGATCTTCCTGAGATGGAAGCCTTGCATCGGGAAATTAAGCAATGTGTCGCCGACCGGTAGGCACAAGTATATATCTGTCGTCACTTCTCCTGCGATCATGACGCTCGCAACGGTTCAATGTATCAAGGGTTATAGGCAGAAGCCTTATTTTTCTCGGATAAAGCTTCAAAAAAATGTATCTATGCTCTAGATTTAACTCCACATCTATTGATACTCCAAAATAAGACATGAAAAAACGTAAAATTATCTGTATCATTATGGGCGGCGGTCGCGGCTCTCGACTGAGTCCCCTCACTAACGAGCGTTGTAAGCCAGCGGTGCCCTTGGCGGGAAAGTATCGTCTTGTCGATATCCCGATCAGCAATTGCCTGAATTCTGGATACAACCAGATTTTTGTCCTGTCACAGTTTAATACGGCTTCTCTGCACCGTCATATTCAGGAGTCCTACAAATTCGACCCGTTCGGCGGTGGTTTTGTTGATATTCTCTCTGCTGAGCAGACGGACCGCAGCGATAACTGGTATCAGGGTACAGCAGATGCCGTTCGCCAAAATATGCACCACTTTCAAGGTGGGGGGGAAGATGATCTCTACATTATACTCTCGGGTGATCAGCTTTTTCGAATGGATTTACAGGATGTTGTCGCCGAGCACGACGCTTCCGGTGCGGAGGTCACTATTACAGCGAAGCCACTCGGACTCGATCAAGCAGAAGGCCTTGGTCTGATGCGTATCGACGAAAACCTCGAGGTGACTGAGTTTGTTGAGAAACCAACGGACCCAAAGGTTATCGAAGGCCTTGCAGTCGGCGATGGGGTAAAGAATAAGATGAAGGATCCTGGCGATAAGGAATACTGCCTCGCCTCTATGGGTATCTACGTCTTCAACGCCAATACGCTGATTCAGGCGCTAAATTCTGATACGACTGATTTTGGTAAAGAGATCATTCCCGGACTGTTGGGCAAATCGAAATTATGCAGCTATGTCTTCGATGATTACTGGGAAGACATCGGAACCGTAAAGGCCTTCTTTGAATGTAATCTTAGCCTGACCGACCCTGTGCCATCTTTTGACTTCTTCAACGAAGATGAAATTATCTACACACACGCGCGCTTTCTGCCTGCTTCCAAACTTAATGAGTGCACCTTCCAGCGTTCTATGATGGCTAACGGTTGTCTGCTGGACTCCGCAGATTTCAAACGCTGTTCACTTGGGATTCGTTCCCGTGTTAAATCAGGCACGAAGATGGAAAACGTTGTGATGATGGGTTCTGACCGTATCGAGCGCGAATATGAGATGGAGGCCAATCGTAAGAAAGGACGGCCTGACTTTGGGGTCGGCGAGAATTGCTCGATCAAGAATGCTATTCTCGATAAAAATGTGCGGATTGGTAACAACGTCGTTCTCGACCCCACCGGCTTACCTGACAATTTCGGCCCCGACGTTGAAGTCGCCATCCGTGATGGTGTCCTTGTTGTTTGTAAGGGCGTAACGGTCCCTGATGGGTATGTTTTAAGTCAGTAGGTTACGCTGAGGCCTGAGGCCTGAGGCCTGAGGCCTGAGGCAGATGGTCGTGGTTTGTATCCTTGCCGACAGTCAACGTGTATAATCACTCAGTTTAATCGAGTTTCGTTTTGCTTTAGCATTGCCATTCAGGGTGGATTTCAGGAGTCTGACTTATCCCTAACGGGGATATCCCAGTTTACCTCACCCCAAAAAAACACAAACACCCCACTGGCATGAAGAAGATACTCATTTGCACCGATGGTTCACAGTATTCACAAGTTGCCTGTCGATACGCCGCTTGGTTGGCTACAGCTGAGAATGCATCGATCTCCGCGCTATATGTAACGGATCTTCGTTTATTTGAGGCTCCAACTGTGGCTGACCTGAGTGGAAGCTTAGGTATACAACCCTTTGAAGGTATGGTTTCTCAGCTTCACGAGGTCGAGAAAATGAAGGCTAAATTCGTTGAAGAGCAGACGTTGTCTGTCTTTAAGGAGGCTGGCGTCGCTGAACAGGCTAATTTTGTGCATGAGACTGGCTTGCTGGTCGACGTCGTGAAAGACATGTCTGAATCGACTGATTTAATCGTGCTGGGTAAACGCGGTGAGAATGCGAACTTTGATACGGAGCACCTAGGCTCGATGCTCGAGCGTATTGTTCGCTCCGCTAAAAAACCATGCCTAGTGACGAATCGAGAGTTTTCCGAGGTTAAACGAGTTGCAATCGCTTATGATGGAAGTGTCAGTTGTGAGAAGGCTATCGACTATATTTGTTCTACAGACAGCTTGAGCGAGTTGCATTTTGACGTGCTTAGTTGCGTGGAGGGTCATGATGAGGATGAGGCTGCTCAGCGCTTATCCGATGTTGAAGCTCAGTTTGACGCGAATGGCATACAAGGGAGCTACCAGATCTTGAACGGGGTGGTTGAGACTACAATTGCCGACTACGTCGAAAGTAGCTCCATCGATTTACTGGTGCTTGGCGCTTATGGACACAGCCGCATCCGAGAGTTGCTTATTGGTAGCACGACAACGGAATTGCTCCGCTGCTGTCATGTGCCCGTGCTTTGCTTTCGCTGAATCTGTCGCGCTAGATTAATGATGAATGCGCCAACAAAGATCATGATGATCGAATAGAATTGACCGCGGCTTATACCGAAGAGTAGGCCCGCGTCCGGCTCGCGAAAGATCTCTCCAATGATCCTCACCATGCCGTATCCGATTAAGAACTCCCCGCTAATCTGGCCTGCTGGGGCTTTGCCCTTCCAAAAACGCCACTGTGCGTAGGCGAGAAGTAGGGCTCCTTCCAGTGCTGCCTGGTAGAGCTGTGAAGGGTGTCGGGGATCGGGGCTGTTTGGGAAGATGACTGCCCAGGAAACAGTGCTGACTTTACCCCAAAGCTCTCCGTTGATAAAGTTAGCGATTCTGCCTAGCATGAGACCTAGCGGCGCTAAGGTGACCACAACATCGCCAACTTCCAAAAGTCGGTATTTCTGTCTGCGGGCAAACCAAAACAGAGCAATTAAGACTCCGACAAAACCGCCGTGGCTTGCCATACCTCCCTTATCAACTCGAATAATAAGGAGTGGATTCTCAACTAAGGCAGCGAAATCATATAACAGCATGTAACCCAGGCGGCCGCCGACCAGAACGCCAATCATAATTGCAGTCATCAATGTGGCTCGGGCATCCGCATCGATTTGAAATTTCCCCTTTTGGTCGTAGATACGAAGTAGGAGCCACGCACCGGCAAACCCAAGCAGGTAAGCCAGGCCGTAATAGCGTATGCCCTCTATGCCTAAAGGATTGTCTGGAAAACGTATGAGAAAGGGGCTCAGGTCGTGAACCCAGTATGAGCCGGCTGATGGCATAAGGCGGTTGTTTTAATGGCTCAGAAGGAACCTCAGAAAATGTGCCTTAACTCGCCCTCGCTAAAGATGACGCGATCTTATAAGTTAGAAAAGGAGACAAATTTGAGCTCTGCCGCCGCACAGGCGTCCAATATCTGAACTGATTTATAGTGCGGTGAAATAGGGTCAGCTTGAATCAGAATAATGGTTTTTTTGTTCATTCGATCTGCTGATGCTTTCAGTCGCTTTAAGGTATTAATCAAGCCGGTTAATACAACATCACCCTGATTACCCACGGGGCCACCGTTTAATAAGGCACTGCCGTCTGGAAGAATATCTATGATATGTTTGCTTGGCAATTCTGAAGTAGGGGCACCTTGAGTGTTCGTCGGTAGTTTAATACCCAAGTCAGCCTCTTCTTTTATCAAGCTGGTCGTCACCATGAAGAAAACCAGTAGTAGGAAGACGACATCGATCATCGGCGTCATGTCGCCTTTCTGTCCCTCGCCTAATATGTCTTTAGTCTGCATTATATTTTAAAATGTTGATTATTCAGACTGATAAGCCGCGAAAATCACGTTGGATATGCCAGCCGCTGCGCATGCTTGCATCACGTCATTAACATAGATGTGTTCGGCAAAGCTATCCGCACGGAGATAGACCTTTAATTTTGGATCAGCCGCAAGTTGGGCAGCAAGTATGCCCGGAAGCGTATCAAGATCCGTACGCTGAGTTCCCGCGAAAATAGCACCGCCTCGCATCACAGTAATCGTGCTTCGTCCACCGAACTCCTCCGGGACGACAGAATGCAAAGCAATCGGCATGGTGATTTGCATCTTTTCGGCAGTAATCATGTTTGCCACAGTCATGAAAAAGACAATCAGGAGGAAGACGACGTCAATCATCGGCGTAAGATCTAATTCTTCGCCTTCGGTACCTGGTCTCCAAATCTTCATCGAATAGGTGTGTTAATGGGGTCTGTTGTTCGGATGATTAACCCTTCTTAACGCGAATGATGTCACCATAAAAGCGACCAAGCACGAGAGTAATATCCGAGACAATTTTACCATATTTGTTCTTAAAGAAGAAGAAGAAGAACATGGCAGGAATACCGACAGTCATTCCAGTAGCCGTTGTGATCAAAGCCTCGGAGATATTGTCTGCGAGCAGCCCTGGGTCACCCATGCCCTGTGTTGCAATCGCGTTGAAAGCCTTAACCATACCACTAACTGTTCCTAGTAGTCCGAGCATGGGTGCAATCGCCGCAATGATCGAAAGGTAGCTGACTAATACAAATGGACCAGTCAGCTCTTTGGTGGATGCTGCCTCAAATGCTTTTTCTAGAGAATCCGGTTCTGCGTAAGCGTCCTTGGAACTTTCTTCAATGACGTGGCTTAAAGTGTTTGTAATCGGGCCGGGAGCTTCGGCGCACTGAGCGTAAGCACCCTCAAAGTCGCCGGCGTTGATACTCGCCTCAAGCTTCTCGATGAGTTCTTCGTCGATGAAATTTTGAGTCCGCAGAGCGATGCCGTTGTAGACTGCCAACCCAAGCGTAGCCACCGATAGTAAGCCCAGTGGCCACATTGCCCAACCGCCGGCTTTGATCATGTCCAGAAGCGACTTCTCTTCCGGCGCTTCAACAAGCTCGGCTAGATCATCTCCGCTCGCAAGACTGGCTGCGTCATCCTGCGCAGACAGTGGTGATAGCAGTGTGAAGAATAGACCTGCGCTAATGAGTAGGGTAATGATATGATTTTTTTTGAGCTTCATAAGGGTGTATGGATTAGTGAATGATTTAAAGTTAATTAGATTTTCCGATCTCTGGAAAGATTTCATTTATATTTTTCATCCACATGTTGTTTGGATAAAAAATGGCCATTTCTTTGGCCAGTCGAGTGGCAGGCACCTGGTTTTTATCCAACATGTAGGACTGAATCATGAGAAAGTAGAGTTCCGGTTTGTAGGAATCGACTATTGTGGTCCGAACCATGGCGCGAGAGAGAAATCTGAGTGCCTGCACGGAATTTTTTTCTGAAAGGGCGAGGCGACCCTGAGCGAGACAGTAAACCGGGAAGAACTTGCTGTCCTGTCCTATCTCACCAATTTGTTTCAGTTCCTGTTTAGCTTGTTCTGTTTTCCCCGTATTCGCCAAATTGTAGGCGCCCCAAATTTCGCCGAGTTTGCGGATATCAGGATCTGATGACTTCGCCAAAGCGCTGTAGATGCTCTCAACCATATCGTTTCTACCTAGGGCACGCAGTTTATCGGCAACCGGGAGCGCGACTTCAGAATACTGTTCAACGGATAAGCCTTTACGCAGTGCCGCTAAAATGGATTCACTGGCGTCAATTTTCTCTTCACTTACCATACGGTTGAGTAGCGTTGCGGCGTGTTGAACAAAAACGACCGGTAAATTCTTGCTGTTCCATGGAATTACATTCGTCGCAGCAACGGCTTTTTTGGCATCGCCCGCATAAACTAGTGCGCGATAGTAAATTTCGCCATACAGGTGGAAATTACAGTTTTTTTCCGGGATAGAAAGAAAACGCAAAAGGTCTGTTGGAGGTTTCCTTATCTCCAGCAGTGCTTTTTCATAATTCCCATTCAGGACGTTGAACTGTATGTCACTGAAATTATTCGGATACGGATAGGTGAAGTTGATATTGGAGCTCCTCGTGATCGGGATTGATGCTTCCCCGGCTCCGCCGCTTAATTGAAACGTAATTGCGGAGCCCTGCATGCCAAGAATTTTGACTGTCTGCCCGTCTTGGTTGGTGACAGTCATTGGCTGTTTCAGACGAAAGTTTTCGCCCCCGGACTGTGCGTGGAGAGAGCCGACCGCAACCAAACTGGTTGCAATCGCAACTGCCGATAGTGTGTGTAGGTTAAAGCGCATAATTTTCTTCGATAAGGCGATATCCTTGAGTTCCTTTAAGGTCATCGCGAGAGCGAATCTCCTCTTTGAGTTGGTTGACGCTCTCAGTCTCATTCATCGATTCAAGAGCTTTTAAATCCCAGTAGTAGGCGAGTGCGACTTCATCACGGAAGCCGCCAAAGCCGAGCATTAGCCGCTCAAAGAAGCCATGTGCTTCGGCAAAGCGGCCCATGTTGTAGTAGGCTAGGCCAATAAGCAGGTGTGCCTTTGCTTGTGGTTTACCTCGCCATTCAGGGTTTCTTAATACATTGTTTAGAACGTTGATCGCTTCATCTTCGCGCTCCAGCTTCGTGAGTAGTTCTCCCTTCGCGAGGTATGGCTCGCCGTCTTTGGCCCCCATTCCAAAAAGCTCAATAATGTTATCATACTTAAAGAGAGCCTCCTTTAGGTTTTCTTTGGTCGGCTCTTTCCGTGCGCGATCAACTGCAATTTCAGCCATTGTAAGTAAGGTCTGATCTCGATTCGGTTCATAAGGGTGCTGTTCCAAAGATGTTTCCAATAACGCATTTGCTTTTGCGGGATCGGTCGCACGCAATTCCTTTGCCCACCAAAGCATCACAGCAGGTGAGGCATTTCTGACCTCTTCCTCAGTAAAGTTGAAGTCTCCGTCAGAATTGTCGGCGATGTCGCGAGCCATGGCAATACGGAGTTTTAGGACGGTCTTCGGCTCTTGTGCGTCTGTGATTAGCTTAGTGAATATGATCTTCGGGCTCAATGAGGACAACCGGTCCAGTTTGTCCTTATATTTTGAACGCAGGTCACGAAGGACAATATCGGGGGATTGAATGAGCTTTTTGCGGAAATCGCGATCTCGGACAATCTTGAATTCAAGGTCTGGATCGACATCCATACCGTCTTCAGATTGAAAGAATCTATACTGGGCGGCGCGGTCCTTAATGACCTTGTTGCGGAAGGCGCTATCGTCCATCATCGATTCGATGAAATCAACGGCTGCCTCGTAGTTTTTTACCGTCTCATTGAAGTCCTGCACGTATGCGACGATGATCTCATCAGCGGCATACCGAGTTGGGTTATTCGCGGTGGCACCCAGTCCGAGAGCATTGTATTCAAAGCGTTTTGAGATCCGTCCCTGCGCTTGTTCAAACTTACCCAGTTTCATGTAGGCTTCGCCTAACTCAGCCTTTTCTCCGTAACGATCAACGTAGGCGAGTAATACTTCCGCAGACTCCTGTTGGCGCTTCAGGGACTCAAGGACTTCAGAGAGGGTGAAAATAGCTTTATTTATAAAGCTCTGTTGGTCGGTATACTTCTCGACGAGCCTGTAGTGTTGGAGGGATTCTTCAAGTTGCCCGTTTTCTCTTTTAATGTCGCCGAGATAAAGCTCCGCTTCACCGCGACGTGGGCTTTCCGGAAAACGCTCGACGAACTCGGAGAATTTCTCGTAGGCGCCTTGCACGTCCTGAGCCCCGTAGTGGGCAATGGCCAAGCGGTAGTAGGCATCTTCAGAGAAAACACTCTCATCGCCGAATTCTTCTGTGAATTCAGTCAGACTTTTGAGGGCTTTTTTATAATCTGCTCCAATCATGAGCGAAAGGGAACTCCAGTATTTAGCTGACTGCCGGGTCTCTCTAAGACCTTTAAAGCTCATGTAGTAACGATCCATGCGCTCCTGTAGTTCTGCAAAACGCTCATTGTTAGTTAGATATATTGCCAGAAGGTTTAAGATTTGAGCGGCGACCTTATCCTGTTCGGGGCCTTCATCGAGGTAAGAGGTGATAAGCTTGTAGAAGGCCTCTTCATCGCCCTGTTCCTGGTAGTAGGTGGCTAGGTCGAAAGTAATCTGGCCGCTGTATTTCTTATATTGATCACGGGATAGGTAATCCTTCGCGAGCTGGAGCACCATGAAATCGTCTTTAACTGCGCGTGCCTGACTGAAAGCGAGAAAAAGAAATTCTTCTGCCTGCTCATGCTCCGGGTATTCAAGCATCAGGTTATAAAAAGACCAGAGCGCTTCCCATGTGCGTTCAGACTCAAGAAGCACGCGGGCCGTGCGCCAGCGTAAGTCCGCGTCATATTCGCGTATTCCACGGACAGCGTTTAAATTTGCTTCGGCTTCGCGCAGTCGTTTTTCGAGGGCGACCGCATCATCGCTGCCTTCTTCCTTGAAGCTGAGTAGTTGAGTGAGTCGCTTAACCGCTTCTTCGTAGAAATCGACGATGTCGGACTTGCGTTTCACGATTGCGTAAAAAAGAATCGCGAAATCGTAGTTGCCATTCTCGAATAATTTATCCCCGGCTTTGATCAGTGTGACGTTAAACTTCGGATTGAAAAGCGCAGCTTTTCGCCCAGTCAGATTATTGAAGTAGGGTAGAATCGCGTCGATGCTACCTTTAGATATGTGAGCTTGCAGTAACCAGGTTGTAGCCTCTGCGCGCGCTTCCTCATCTAAAAAGGCCTGGTCATAGGCTTCCTGGTAGAACGCCATTCCGTCTTCAGGCGTATCTGTTTTTAAGTATGTCTTAGCGATCACTCTCCTTATATCAGCGCGAACTGAACTGCTAGTGGAGGGACTGTTGTAGATCGTAGAATAAATGCGAATGGCTTTTTCGAAATCTTTGAGATCTGAGTATGCATCACCCAAGTTTAGCAGCGCGATCGTTCTCCTCGGGCCAGTCTTGTAGGTGGCGATGTATTCTTCAAATGACTTAACCGCGGTTTCCAGAGCGCTTTTGTTTTTTGTTTCTTGGTATTCCTGCAGGTAGGTTGAGGCCAGGAAGAAGTCGATCGCTTCAATGTTCGATTTGTCCTTATTTTCGGCCATGCGCTTCTTCATTTCGAGGAGGAAAGGCCGGGCCTCCAGGAATTTGTTTTCCTTTACGAACTCGATGACTCGGGAGTTCAATGCCCGGTCACCCATTTCCTCAGCTAGTTGGGCGCAAAGCGCATTGACAATCAGGCAAGAGAGGCACGAGAGAGTCAGGAATTTTAATGATTTGCTACGTAAACCAATCATATGAGTGGGGCAATTTTGAGATGTTTAAAAGAGATGTGAATATTTTACAGTAGTCGAAATAATTCCTATATGTAAAGCCCTCACTTGATTTAAGTATCGAGACCTGTCACCAAGTGTTGAAGTTTCTGGTTTTGACTTTTGATCTACTAAATTAATTCTATGACTATGTTACGTGATATGTATCTTATTAAGAGCTCTTTTTTGTTGGTTTTATTCCTCAGTGTTCTCCTCAGTGTTCCACTCTCGGCTCAATCAGATAATCTGCGGGTATCTGTCGCAAATCTTAGCCAAGATATGAGCCAACTGGTGCAGCAAGTAAAAACCCTGCGCCTCGAGATCGAGCAAATGCACAGCGATAACAAGCAGTTGCGCGCTCAATTGGCGGCAGCCACCTCCAATCGCCAAACCGACGCACAGATTTCAAGTTTGAGTAGCGCTATCGATACCCTCCGGCGAGAGTATCAGGCGGCGGACGCAGATCAGAAAAAACAAATTCTCCTTGAGATGAACCGGCAAATGAAGGCGTTTGCCTCTGAGACACAAAGTGCAATCAATGCTGTCGCTGAAGCCGTCGACAGCGAGCCTCAGGTTGCCACCCCGGTTAGCTTTCCCAGCGATTACCCCAAAACGGGCATAACATATTCTGTTCGCAGCGGTGATACCCTGAGCAAAATTGCCCGCGATCACGGGTCGACAACCAAGCATATTCAAAATGCCAATAAAATCGTCAACCCGTCTAAGGATCTTCAGGTCGGTCAAACCATTTTCATCCCAATCGCCCAGTAAATATGTCTAGTTCAAAATCTCGTCTCGGTCGCGGCTTGGGAGGTCTTATCTCCGGCGCGGGCAAAGTTGATGCTAAGCCGCAATCCACTTCGTCCAAAAAAAGCACTAAACCTGTCACTAAATCAGCAGGCTCAACAGGCAAACCTGCCGCTAAGCCGACGACTAAAAAAGTGGCTGCGAAAGCCTCTCCGGACAAGTCTTTGCCGAATGTGCCTGGTTACAGCGAACTTAGCCTGAAGGAGATTGTCGCCAATCCCTTTCAGCCGCGGCGCGAGATTAACCCGCAACAAGTTGAGGAACTGGCCAAGAGTATTGAAGCGGAAGGGTTAATTCAGCCAATTGTTGTTCGCCGGAAAAAAGACAAGTTTGAACTAATCGCAGGCGAGCGCCGTTTTCGCGCCTATCAGCACCTGAAGCGTAAGACTATAGCTGCTCGAATAATTGAAGCGAGTGATGCCTCTTCTGCTACACTTGCCTTGATCGAGAACCTTCAGCGTGAAAACCTGAACCCTATCGACGAAGCTCTGGGGTATGCCAGTCTGGTGCGTGACTTTGATCTCACTCAAGAGGCGGCATCTGCCCGTGTCGGTAAAAGCCGTGCCGCTGTCGCCAATGCTCTGCGCCTCCTTACGCTTAGTTCGGAGATACAGGGATTTCTAAGTCGTCGCCTCATTTCGACCGGGCACGCAAAAGTTCTCTTGGGCTTAGACAATGATGAGCATCGCAAGTTGCTTGCGCGTCGCATCATCGAGACCGGTATGAGCGTGCGTGAAGCCGAGTCCCAAGTTCGTCGACTCAAAGAAGGCAGTGGCAAGCGGAGCAAAGTCCGTAAAGTGCAGGGGGCCGAAAACACGGCACTCCGTGACCTGGAAAAGCGTATGGGCGACCACTTTAATACCCGAGTTGCCCTCCAGCATGGAGCGAAAAAGGGCAAAATCACGATCGAGTATCATGGTAACGATGATCTGGATCGAATTCTTGAAAAACTTGGGCTCTAGTAGGTTAAGAAATGAACTATTGGCTAATGAAATCCGAGCCCGATGTCTTCTCTTTTGAAGATTTGAAGGCCTGTAAAAAACAGACCGAACCTTGGGACGGCATTCGTAACTATCAGGCGCGAAACTTCATGCGTGATGATATGCAGGCCGGCGACCAAGTACTCTTCTATCATTCCAACATGACACCGCCTGGTGTAGCCGGTGTCGCGGAAATTGCGAGCAAGCCATACGCTGATCCGACGGCGTTCGACAAGAAATCCAATTATTACGATCCTAAGAGCGATCCTGAAAATCCCCGCTGGGTGTTGGTGGACGTTAAATTCAAAGCTGATCTAAGACGCCATGTTTCGCTCAACGAAATTCGCGAGATTCCTGAGTGCGCCGATATGCGCCTGATTCAACGCGGTAATCGCCTTTCCATTAACCCGGTAACGAAGGCTGAGTTTCTAGCCATCAAAAAGGCCGGCATGCGGAAGGCGTGATTTCAAGAAGCTATTGAGCCGGGCCGATATCCGGCTCATGGATTGACTTCCACTGAAGTGCCGACGGCCACCGCATGCAAGACCGTCTCCGCGTTCCAGTTAGCGAGTCGAAAACAGCCACTCGATTCGGTGCGGCCCACCAGTTCCGGCTCGGGGGTGCCGTGGATGCCGTAACTTGGTAGGTTAAGGCCGATCCAGACTGATCCGACCGGGTTGTTTGGGCCGGGCTGAATGATGAACTTTTGCGTGATGCCTTCGCGAGCGGCCGCGTTGGCGAGGATGGCAGGGTTGAAGGTGTAGTTCGGGTCTTCCACCCGAACCGTGACTACGAGCTCGCCGCTGGGGCGTTTATCAACACGCCGTGCGATGCTCACCGGGCAGTGGAAGAGTATACGCCCCTTCGCGTCGATGAGCTTAAGCGTTCGCTCGCTCAGTGAAATCTGTATGGATGTAGCCGGCGAGGAGCAGCGGAAAGCTGTTATATGCGGAACCATTACTTTATCACCGGGGCCTAGTTCGCCCCAGTTGATCTCGGGGTTTAATTCTCGAAGGTAGTCAGGGTCAGTCTGGCAGAATTCTGCGATCTTCTCCAAAAGGCTATTATGCCCCAGGTAATCAAATTTACCCCGTTCGCGCCAGGAAGCGGGTGAAACTGTAATGTCCAGAAAGTCTTCTGCGCTCAAAAGAACATCCGCAAATACCGGATCCTCTATTTTTAGGAGTTGAGCGGTTTTCTCGTCATATTGTCCGCTCGGAGCCAAGCCCTGCGCTATCTGGAAGGCGACTAACGCTTGATGAGTCTGTTCGCCAAGTTGCCCGTCAATCGAGCCCGGTGAAAATCCGTTGCGGCTTAGCGCAATCTGTAACTCTGTGTGGTTGTCAACCAAGCGGCCAGGCACGTCTCTTACGGACCACAAATGATCATTATAAAAAAAAGCGATGGCTGCAGCTGTGCCAATAAATAGAAGGAAAAATAAACGAATCCTTCTACCTTTCTTGGGCGTGCCCGATGGCCGCCGCCTGGACTTTTTCCCTTTTTTCGGGGTGGATTTACTTCTTTGGGATCTCGGCACTCTAAAGAATCGTTGCGCCTTACTTCGGCCGTTGATGAATCATCCTGCGAACTCGTGACATCATTCAAAAATGACTACGGCTGCTTTTTCGGGAGCCGAATGATGAACTCTGTGCCAGCTGCAGATGTAGAGAAGTCTATGCGCCCGCTGTGCGCATTTACTATGGACTTTGCGATGGCACTGCCCAGGCCCGTGCCGCCGGTCTTACCTTTAGTGACAAAAGGCTCGAAAAAGGTATCACGGATTTCTGGTGGTATGCCTGGGCCTTTGTCGATAATGGAAATAACCAGATCCTGGCCGTCCTCTTGTGCAAGCACGCGGATAGTGTCCTCAATTCCCTCCGATTGTAGCGCTTCCACTGAATTAAAAACTAGGTTTTGCAGGACGCGAAAGAGCTTGTTTCTATCGCCTTCCAGGCTGAGTCCGTTGCCTGTCATCTCCAATGAGATGTTACTTTCGGCAAACAAAGGATTATTGAGCCCTTGAAACTCCTTGAAAAGCTCATCGACGGCGATGTTCGTTACGTCTATTTGTTGTTCGCCTCGGGCGAAGGCTGCGAGATCATTGGCCATCGCCACCATGCGCTGAATTTGCGCCTCCATGTTTTCGCAGAGCTTGGCAGTTTTTTCGTCGTCCCCGCAGCGTCCCTTGATGAGAGTCGCGCCAAGGCTAATGACAGCAAACGGGTTTTTAAAATCGTGTAGAATCGAAGATACCATAGAGCCAACCAGAGAAAGCTTCTCTGATCGCATGACATCACTCATGTAATGTTCTGTTGTATTGTTGAGGTGAAATATGACGCTCTCCAGTATCTTTTTAACCGGTTCCGAGTCTTCAATAATCCGTTTAACAGTCGGTTCCGGCACTCGAGCTACCCGGCTTTTGCCCCCTGATGAAGCACCGAGTGCCCGTTTTTCGCCGGTAAATACACCGACTTCACCAAAGAAACTACCTGCGCCTGCTTCGCTCACCGTCTGCTTCTTTCCATCAGTTTTCGTTTTAGTGAAAACGGCTTTACCTTCAAGCACCAGAAAGAGAGCATCCGGATCTGACTGCTCTTCAAAAATCGTAACACCATGTGCGAGATCCATGACCTCGATCTCCTCAATAATCGAGTCGCGGCGCTTTTCAGAAATGCTTGCTATAAATGGATGTTCTCTGAGATTCATAAAAATCTTAGTAGATTTGTTAAATATATGTAAAAGACAATACTGTCTACATCAAAACATTAAAGGTCTTCTGTTCAACTGCTGAATCATGAAAGACGGTTTTTATAGTCCAAATAGCTAAAGCGGCATATTTCTTTAAGGCCCGACTCTGCTGAGTAGGTATTAATTGATGGTAAGGCGACCCCGTTAAAAGTGGTTGTTTTTACCATGGTGTAGTGCGACATATCGAGAAAGCGGAGTTGTTGCCCAATCTTTAACGGTTCCGTAAACGAATAATCTCCGACCACATCGCCAGCAAGGCAGGAGAGACCACCCAAGCGATAGTTGTGTGCGAACTCGTTTGGCGAACCCGCGCCGAAAACATTTGGGCGGTATGGCATTTCCAATACGTCGGGCATATGGCATGTGGCTGAGGTGTCGAGAATGGCGTGCTGTAAGCCGGAAGATGAGATGATGTCGATGACTGTAGCTACCAATATGCCTGTGTGTAGTGCGACCGCTTCACCCGGTTCCAAATACACGTCAACAGAATGTTTTTGCTTGAAACGCTGGACTAGAGCGATCAGCCGCTCAACGTCATAACCTGGGCGAGTGATGTGATGCCCACCTCCAAAGTTGACCCATTTCACGTGGCAAATGAGATCGGCAAACCTTGCTTCAAAGGCATCGACTGTCCGCTCCAGTGTGTCTGCGTCTTGTTCGCACAGCGCATGGAAATGTAGGCCATCCAGCTTCTCCAGTAGGCCTGGCTGCGTTTCTAAAGCGGCATTCAGCGCGTCACGCGTCGTGCCCAGGCGCGAATCCGGAGCGCAGGGGTCATAGAGCTCGGTTTCGACCTCCGAGTGTTCTGGGTTGATCCGCAGGCCTATCTGCGGATGGCCCTTTTCTTTTAATATTTTTGCTCCGAAAGCAAGCTGCCGGGGTGAATTAAAAACGATACTATGTGCAAAAGTTGATAGGACTGATAAATCTTCGTTTTTGAAGGCAGGCGAATAGACGTGGATTTCTTTGCCGAAGAACTCTTTGGCTAAAAGTGCTTCATATAGCCCGCTAGAGGTTGTCCCTGACAGGTATTTCGCAATTATAGGAAATGTCGAGTGGCAGGCAAAGCCTTTGAGGGCGAGTAATATTTTAGCCCCGGATTGTTTCGCAATTGAAGACAGCAAAGCGCAATTTTCCTCAAGTAAGTCTAGGTCTACGATGTAACCCGGAGAAGAAATGTGCTCGATGGGCAGGCATCCTAGCTTTGAGAGGCGATCCTCAGTTAGTGGTGGTGTCGGGTCTTGTGGCATGTTGAAAATCGTATGGCGGGCTTTAAGTCTGTTGTTAAGGCCATTCTTTATCAGTTCGAGTCAGTTTAAATAACAAGATATTTCGTCGACCAAAAATTCCAAAACTTTAGGTTGCTTTTCGATTCGGCTATTCTACTCTCCCCCGTTTTCTCAATTCCGGAGCCGTTCCAGCGACGGTGCAGTCTTGATAATTATACGCTATGCAAATATACTCATTAACAATTTCCACACGTGAAAATACCGGTCGCGGGGTGGCTCGTCGTCTTCGTGCCGATGGTCGCATTCCTGCCTCCTTATATGGTCAGGGCAATGCAAGGTCCGTTTCCGTCTCAGCGGTAGATTTCCGCAATCTTAACCGCGAGATCGGTGGCAGCGCAGCTGTTGTTGAACTCACGGATGAAACGGGCAAAACAGCCCTCTCACTCGTTCAGGATGTCCAGCGCGACGCAGTCAAAAACGTCATTAACCACATCGATTTTCAAGAGATCGAACGAGGTCATGCCTTTACTACGCGTGTTCCCGTCCTACTGGTCGGTGAAAATGACTGTATCGGAGTTAAAGATAATGGTGGCGTGATCGACCACAAGTCACTGGAGTTGGAAATTCGTTGCCGTCCTTCCAAGTTGCCTGAGCACATAGTGGCTAATGTTGCCAAGCTGGATGTCGGCGAAGCGATTCATATCAGCGACTTGCCTGAAATGGAAGGCGTTGAATTCCTTGGCGAGCCAGCTCAGGTTCTCGTCTCATGCCAGCATCCAACCATAGAGGCTGAGCCTGAAGAAGAGGAGACTGTTGCAGTAGCTGCTGACGAAGTCCCTGCTACCAAGGTGAGTGACGACGATGATTCTTCCGAAGGGGATGAAGCTGACAAAAGCTAATTTCTCTTTATTTCTTATTTTCGGCGGGTAACTCACCTGCCACAACTGTTCTTTCTTAAATGTCCATCGCGGTCATTGCCGGTCTGGGAAATCCTGGCCTGAAATACCGCAACACCCGTCACAACATCGGATTCGATGTCGTGGATCGCCTCGCGCTTAAGTGTGGTGCTAGTTGGCGTGCAGAAGCCCGTTTTGAGGCTGAAGTTGCGATGATCGAAACTGATCAACGTAAGTTATTGCTCGTTAAGCCGCATACATTCATGAACGACAGTGGCCGCGCCCTTGGTGCAGTGCTTCGTTATCATAAGTTCGAAGTTGGTTCGCTAATCGTTGTTTACGATGACATAACGCTTGATTTGGCACGACCAAAACTCAGTGTTAATGGCAGTGCGGGTGGCCATAACGGAATCACTGATCTGCTCGAAAAGATTGGTGTCGGTTTTGTTCGCTATCGAATTGGGGTAGGGGCCAAGCCTTTCAAAGAGATGGACCTCTCAGACTATGTGCTCAGCCCATTTAAACCGGCCGAGCGCAAAATACTTTCGGAACGAATGCCCGAATACCTCGATCATCTCAGACTGATCGTTGACAAGGGCGTCGAGACCGCCTTCAACCTTATTAACCAACGCACACCTTCTACGCATGAGCGCAGTCAAAACAAATAACTACAAAACAACTTTTATCCTGGACCTACGCGAGTCTGAAGACGACGCCGCTAAGGTTCTGGCTGATATTAACGAACTCCTAAGCAGCATCGACGCTGAAGTGAGCAGCAGCGAAGACCTCGGTATTCGCGACTTCGTCCGCGCAGCTGACCAACGCTTCAAGCAAGGTCATTACCTGGAGTTCTACTACAGCGCTCCGGGTTCTACGCCTACCGAACTCAAGGAAAAGCTTCGCCTCGACAAACGCGTCAACCGTATCTTTGTAGAATCCGTCTAGTCTGAACGACCTTCGCGTCTAACTTCACCTCTTCTTTCACCTTTTATGCCCTCATTCAATAAAGTTATCCTTCTCGGCAATTTGACCCGTGATCCGGAGACTCGTGTGACGGCTAATGGTCTGACTATCTGCAAGTTAGGTATGGCAGTCTCTCGTGTCTACTCGACGAAAGATGGTGAGCGCAAAGAGGAGACTACTTTCGTCGACATTGATGCCTTCGGCAAGCAAGCTGAAGTCATCACCAAATACATGCGCAAGGGCCGTCCGCTTATGGTGGAAGGCCGTCTCAAGCTGGATCAGTGGGAGACTAATGAAGGCCAGAAGCGCAGCAAGTTGGGTGTCGTCTTGGAAAATTTCCAGTTTGTGGGTGGACGCGATGACAATACAGGCTCCGACTCGGGTAGCTCTGACGGATACGAGAAAAGCTCTCCGCCTAAAAACTCCGCGTCCTCCGCATCTACACCTGCAGCCCAATCTGACGACTCGTTGGACGAAGACGTGCCGTTTTAATTAACTAACATTACCGACATTACTTACTTTTACTCAATAACTCATCATGGCCAATAATCAGGTTCTTCTCTTACAACCCATTCACGGACTCGGTGCCGAGGGCGATACTGTTACAGTTCGCGCCGGCTACGCGCGCAACTTCCTTCTGCCGCGCAAACTTGCACTGCCTATCACACAGGCAAATAAAAAGCACGTTGACGCGCTGCTTAAAGCCCGCGAAGCCCGCGAGCAAAAAGAGTTCGAGGAAGCCCGTACACTGGGTGAGAAAATCAGCGCAACGAATATCGCTATCGCGGTTAAGACCGGAGAAGGAGGTAAGATGTTTGGTGCTGTGACGGCCAATGATCTTATCGAGCGCCTGAAAGAAGAGGGTATCGATCTCGTTAAGAAGCAGCTTTCACTGCCGGCTCCGATTAAAGAGCTCGGCTCGCACACTGTGACTGTAAAACTGGCTGAAGAAGTTACTTCGGAGCTTAAGTTTGAAGTGGTTTCTGAGAATCCTATTGAGGAATCTGCTGAAGATGCTGAGCCTGTCGCTGAAGAGCAGGACTAGTTCTTTACATTTTACTCACAGTTGAGGGTTTAGTTTGATTCACAACTGTCATTAAGATATCTACTGAATCCATGGCATCCGAATCGAGCGCCGGGGGTTCCGGTAGAAACGCCAAAACGAAAAAAAAGCGTAGCTTCCCGGATTCTCAGGGGGGCTCAGAACTCCGCTCGCCTCCCCATAATATGGAGGCTGAAGAAGGCCTACTCGCGGCCTGCTTGCTGGATGGCGGCCTGGAGGTCATAACGACCTGCATTGAGATGCACATCGAGCCGGATTGTTTCTTCAAAGAAGCGCACGCGCTGATTTATGAAACCCTGCTTGATCTCTATGAGCTAGGCGACCCGATCGATGAGATTGTTCTTTTTGACACCTTGCAGAGAAAAGGGGTCGACGAAGATGTCGGTGGGCTGGCCCAAATCTATCATATACAGGGGCGTATCGAGACTTCAGCGCACGCCAAATACTACGCAAAGATTGTCCACGAAAAGTATCTGCTGCGTCGACTCATCCGCACTTCGCGCGAGGCCACAGAGGCTTGCTACCAGCAACAGGAGGATATCAGTGTCTTTATCGACCGCATCGAGTCTGAGATCCATACGATCAGCAGCGGGCGCGTTACTAAAATGGCAACGCCCATTAAGGAATCGCTCAAAGACGCTGTGGCCGACATCCATGCCCTGCTTAATAATAAACAGGAAGCCAGCGGTGTGCTTTCCGGTTTTCGTGATCTCGACGGCATGACCTATGGATTTCACCCCGGGCAGATGATTGTCTTGGCTGCCCGCCCCTCAGTGGGCAAGACCAGTCTGGCGATGAACTTTGCTGAGCATGCGATCGTTCCGGATGGCGGTAGGGAGGCTACTGGTGTGCTGGTTTTTAGCCTGGAAATGACTGCCGCGCAGCTCGCAATGCGCTTGATCTGTAGCCGTGCCAGAGTCGACATGAAGCGGATCCGCGACCGTGTTGCTTCCTCTGAAGATCAACGACAGATCACGCAAACCGTCAAGGAACTCGAGCGCACGCCGCTCTGGATTGACGATGCCGCAGATTCGACGATTTTGGACATCCGTGCCAAGGCCCGCCGAATTGATGCGAAAAGTCGTTTGGGCCTGATTGTGATTGATTATCTTCAGCTGATCCGCGGGACAGATTCCCGTGCGCCGCGTGAACAGCAAATCGCAGATATATCGCGGGGTGTGAAGGGACTCGCTAAAGAGTTGGATTTGCCTGTGGTTGTTCTCAGTCAGCTTAACCGTGAATCGGAAAAAGATAACCGAGACCCACGCCTCTCAGATCTACGGGAATCAGGTTCGATTGAGCAGGATGCTGACGTTGTTTTCCTGCTCAGCAGGGCGAAGAAGCGGGACGATGACGAGAGCGTCAACGAGAGCGGACTGCCCGGCGATGTGGAGCATATCAAATTAATCATTGCCAAGCAGCGTAATGGGCCAGTAGGTGATATTGATCTTTCTTTTGTCCGACGTTACACCCGCTACGAAAATTTCCATCACTAGCGGCTCCACTTTTCGTGTATTCTTCATGCGTATTACAACTATATTTTCCCGTTCTCTGGCCATATTCTCTTCGTTTGTGATTGTAGCCGGCGTAACTGCCCAGCAGGAGGCCGAAGAATACCCGGTCATACGAAAGATTATTCCCAAATTTGAGGGCTTTCGTGCGGTGAGTGATCAGTTCATTTTTAGCAATGTTCAGATTCGACCCGGGATGAATTATAATCCTGCGCTTATCGATCAGTCGATCCGCGCGCTCTATGCCTCCGGCTACTTTGAATTTGTCGAAGTGCGGGTCGAAAAATCAGAAGACGAGCGTATTGACGTGTATTTTGATCTGGAATCGAAATACACGATCGAGCGAATCCGCTTCAACGGGAATGACGCTTATTCCGACAAGAAATTGGCCAGAAAAGCAGAAATTGCTGAAGATAGAACTCTGGAGACCGGCGATCCTCTGGACGAGTACAATGTGAGTTTGGCCATTGAGGCGATCGCCGCGTTTTATGTGGATAAAGGTTACCCCGATGTCGTTGTTGATTATCGTATCTCGCGAAATGCTGATACAGGCTATGCAGTTGTTGACATTGATATTGAGGAGGGCGGCGATCTCAGTATTGAAAATATAATCTTTGAGGGGAATACAGTGTTCAGCGACAGGAAGTTGCGTAAACAGCTGGAAACGAAGAAAGACGGTTGGTTTTCATGGATCACCGGCTCTGGTAAGTTTGACGAGCGGCAATTCAAGGAGGACTTGGATCTCCTGCGAAAGTTTTATCGGGATAATGGTTATCTGGATGCCGTTGTAGATCAGGATTTGATTGAGTTCGATTTTAAGAGTGATGATGAGGTTAACATTATTATCACCGTTGCTGAGGGTAACCTGTATTACCTCGGCGAAATGTCGGTTAATAATAATACGATTTTCACGTCAGATGAACTACTCGGGAGTGTTGTGCTTGAAATCGGCCAGGAGTTTTCACCTGTGGCGATTGATGAGGCGGCCACTGCGATTCGTGACTACTACACTTCACGTGGTTATCTCGATTCGAGCGTCCGCGCTGAACGCGTCCCTAATATGGAGAATCGCCAAATCGATGTGGTATTCCGTGTGAGAGAGAGTGAACGCTTTTATTTGGAGTCAATACGTGTCGAAGGGAATACCAAATCCAAGGCAGCTGTCATCATTCGTGAGTTGGCGTTGCGCCCAGGCGACGTCTTTGACCGTAAGCGTATGGATGTCAGCCAGTCCCGCTTGGAAAATACGAACTATTTTGAAGATGTTCGTCTCAACCCGGAGCCCACCAACGTTCCAGGTAGAAAGGATTTAGGTATTACGGTGCGTGAAGGACGTACCGGTAACTTCACTGTTGGGGCCGGCTTCGGTTCGGTCGAAAGCGCTGTTCTTTACTTTGAAGTGACTCAGGGTAATTTTGATCTGTTTAACTGGCGCTCCGGCTTCCAGGGGGATGGTCAAAAATTCCGCTTTCGAGCATCTTTGGGAACGCAAAGTAATCAAGTACTTGTCGCGTTTGTTGAGCCGTGGCTCTTTGAGCAGAGACTTGAGTTTGGAGTTGAGCTCTACAGGACAGAATCAGATTACAATAGTGCTGATTACAGCGAGCTGAGAACCGGGTTTGAACTCTACCTTCGCCGCAGGCTCTTCGAGCTGGTTGAGGCGAGACTGTCCTATCGAATGGAACTAGTTGAGATTTTTGACGTGGATCGTAATCCTAATCCTTTGGCTGTTCCGCCGCAGGTCGCCAGACCGGACGGGTCTCTAACTAATGATGGCGTTGCTGACGTTTTTCAGGCTGCTGAGGGCGAGGAATTAGTGTCCAAGGTGGGACTCACCTTCTTGCGTGATACCCGGGACACCCTTATTTTTACGCGTCAGGGTAATCGCAGCACAATTAGTAATGAATTGGCGGGTCTTGGTGGCGATGTGAATTATCATAAAGTCGAAGCCAAGACGGCTCATTTCATTCCCACTTTTGATACTCTAGAGCAGTCCATCTCAATTATTGCCCGAGCCGGCGCGGTCTCACCATGGGGAAACAGCGCTGAGGTTCCGTTCTATGACCGCTTTTATCTAGGTGGCCCTGATTCACTACGTGGTTTTGATTTCCGCGAAGTGGGTCCGAGGGATCCGGATGACGCGGACGAATCGGTGGGTGGTAACACTTACTCAATGGTGTCATTCGAATATTTATTCAGAGTTGCGGAACCTTTAGGCCTAGTGGTTTTCTATGATTGGGGATTTGTAAACACCGATGATTATGATTTCAGTATGTCAAATTATGCTGATAACTGGGGCGTTGGTGCTCGAATTCTGCTCATGGGCTCACCCTTAAAGCTGGACTTCGGTATCCCCATTACGTCGCCCGACAAAGTCGGTGATGGCGCACAATTTAATTTTTCCTTTGGCACACGCTTCTAGTCCTGTATACAAAAAACCATTAACCCATCTAGATTTACTACATATGAAAAAACTAATTACTATTATCGCCGCCACTGCTATTGCAGCAACTGCACTGGTAGCCCAAAAAACTCCAATCGTTGGCACTGTAGACGTGCAACGTGTGCTTAATGATTACACTGCTTTCCAAACAGCTGTGGCCAAGATCCGTGGATCAGTTGCCCCGGTTGAAGAAGAAATCCAGAAGATGCAGCAGAACATTCAGCAAATCATCACTCAAGGCCGTGAGGCTGAAATGATGGTTAAAAACCCTGCTGCCAGCGAAGCGGCTATCGCAGAAGCTCAGGCGAAAGTAGCGCAGTTGCAGCAAAGTCTCCAGCAAGAGCAGGTTAAAATGAATCAGTTTCGCCAACAAGCTCAGCAAATGGCCCAGAAGGGCCAGCAAGAAGACTTGGCTCCGCTGCAGGAAAAAGCCGTTGAGGCAGTCTCCAATGTCGCGAAAGACAAGGGGATAGATCTGGTGCTCGCGAAAAACAATGTAATCTTTGCCGCGGACACTCTGGAAATCACGGATGCGGTCATCGCTGTCCTGAACTCGCAGTCCGCAGAGTAGTCTTGTAAAGACCACTAATTTCCAAACCCTGTTCTGTACTGCAGAACAGGGTTTTTATTTAGCTGGCTATGGCATTTACACTTTCGCTTGAAAATATCTTAAAAATACTCCCCGCCGATATCGAACGGGTGGGGCGTTATTCCGGCAACATTACCGGAATCGCATCACTGTCCAGTGCACAGAACGGGGAACTCTCTTTTCTTGGTAATGCAAAATATCGCAGCGAAGTGGTTGGCTCAGATGCTTCTGTCCTACTGCTGCCCAAGAATTACGAGGGCAAGCCTGAGGAGGGGCAACTTTATCTAAAGTTGGAAAATCCGTCATTCGCTTTAGCGATGATTTGCCGGGAGATCGAAAGGTTATTATTACCCACTCCGAAGCCGGGTATTGATCCTTCTGCAGTGATTCATCCAACAGCGCGTGTTTCGCCGCATGCCCATATTGGTCCCTTATGTGTCGTTGATGAAGAAGCTGTTGTGGATGCTGCGGTTCTCAGAAGTCATGTTCACATCGGCAGAAATGCTAAAGTTGGGGCTGGGGCCCACCTATTTTCCAGTGTCGTGGTTGGAGACTATTGTGTGATCGGTGAGCGTAACCGTCTGCTTGCCGGTTGTGTCATTGGTTCGGACGGTTATGGGTATGAATATCTAGAAAATGCCCACCAGCGAGTGCCCCAGGTGGGAAATGTTGTGACTGCTGCGGATGTTGATATTGGAGCTAACACGACAATTGATCGTGCGCGGTTCGGGAGCACTTACATTGGGCAGGGCACTAAAATTGATAATCAGGTTCAGGTCGCGCATAACGTGCAGATCGGCAAGCATTGCTTACTTGTTGCGCAGGTCGGAGTCAGCGGGAGCACTATTATAGGCGATGGCGTCGTTGTTGGTGGACAAGCTGGAATTGCTGGTCACCTTAACATAGGAGATCGTGCTATGATTGCCGGTGGTGCTGCGATTGTTAAGTCAGTGCCGGCGGGCTTGAAGATGCGTGGCTCTCCTGCGGTTGAAATGGCTTTAAATAACAGAATTATCGTGTTGCAGAGAAAATTGCCCGAACTTTTCAAAAGGTTTGATCAACTGGAGAAAACGATTGAATCTCGGAACGAAATGTAGGTGATATTATGAATGAGTCGGCTTTAAAAATTTTTTGTGGTAACTCGAATCCTGCACTGGCGCAGGAAATCTGCGATTATCTGAACTGTCCCCTCGGGGCTGCCGACGTGGTCAGCTTTCCTGACGGTGAGAGCTTTGTTCGTATTAATGAGAATATTCGAGGGTCCGATATTTTCATCATACAATCGACGAGTAATCCGGCGAATCAAAATCTGATGGAGCTCTTCATCATGATTGATGCGGCCCGGCGGGCCTCGGCCAACCGTATTACTGCAGTGATTCCATTTTATGGCTACGCGAGGCAGGATCGGAAGGACCAACCACGAGTGCCGATTACTTCCAAACTGGTCGCCAACCTTCTCGTTTCCGCAGGCGCGGGTCGTGTGCTTACGGTGGACCTGCATGCCCAGCAAATTCAAGGCTTCTTCGATATTCCTGTCGATCATCTCTACGCCTCGCCAGTCCTCTTCGAATATCTGAAAAATATCGATACAGATAACCTTTCCCTCTTCTCGCCTGATGTTGGTGGTATGAAGATGGCTTCCGCCTACGCCACTATGCTGGATGTGCCTCTCGGCTTTATCGCTAAGCGGCGTGTCAGTGCCACGCACGTGGAAGCGACTTCGCTGGTCGGTGAAACTGAAGGGCGGGATATTCTCTTAATCGACGATATGACAGAGACGGCTGGCACATTGTGTGCGGCTGCCGAACTGCTCAAGAAAAACGGCGCAAAAAGTGTCATGGCTGCAGTCAGCCATGGTGTTTTGAATGATCGTGGCTACGAGCGAATCAGAAATGGTCCAATCGACCAACTGATTACGACCAATACAACTCCTGTCCGACAGGAGGAAGGACTGCCTATCACTGTGCTGAGCGTCGCAGAGCTTTTAGGTGAAGGCATTAAGCGCATTCATAACAATGCCAGCGTAACGAGTCTCTTCGATATTAAAGGATTTTAGTCGATTTTTCGAGGTGATCGGACTGGAAGTAGATGTGTTTTTCCTCCTCTATTTGGGAGCAGGTTCCCTACTTATATTCTCACTGTGGATTTACTATGATCGGCGCGATACGTCCCGCCATGAATCCAAGAGGATGAAGGTCGTTTTTCACTGTATCAAATGCAGTGAAATTTACACGGCCCCCCATCAATCTTTCGAATGCAAATGCCCGCAGTGCGGTTTTAAGAATGGCCGCCTGGGATTTTAATACTTTTACTCACTTCCTCTGATCTTCATTACTCACCTTTACTTCTACACATACTTAAAATGCCAGACACAATTGCAGTTCTAGATTTCGGATCACAATATACGCAGGTTATCGCTCGGCGTATTCGGGAGGCACATGTGCTCTCCAAAATTTATCCTTATAATACGAAAGCCAGTGTGCTGAAGAAGGCCGGCGTTAAGGGCATTATCCTGTCAGGTGGCCCGTCTTCGGTGCTTATCAAAGGTTCACCGCGACCAGATAAGAGAATTTTTGATCTGGGCGTCCCAATGCTTGGTATTTGCTACGGTGAGCAGCTTATGGCGCACATGTTGGGCGGGCAAGTAGGCAAAAGCAAACAGCGTGAGTTTGGCCACAGCACCCTGAAAATTTCTAAAAAAGGTAAGTTGTTTTCCGGTATTCCGAAGACACTTCGCGTTTGGAATTCTCATGGCGACCGTCTGGAGAAGTTGCCCAAAGGCTTTGAGCCGATTGCATCGACTGAAAATTCACCTTACGCAACCATTCAAGACGCGAAGCGGGACTTCTACGGGATGCAGTTTCACCCGGAGGTGGCGCACTCCGAAATGGGGATGGAAGTGCTCACCAACTTCCTTGTGAAAATTTGTAAGTGCAAGCGGGAGTGGTCGATGGCCAGTTATATCGAGGAATCGGTGAAAAACATACGCGAGACGGTAGGAGACAAGCGCGTTATCCTCGGCCTGAGTGGTGGCGTAGACTCTTCAGTTGCTGCCGCCTTGATTCATAAGGCGATTGGCCGGCAATTGACCTGCGTTTTTGTCGATAATGGCTTGTTGCGCCTCCATGAGCGCGAGCAGGTCGAAAAACTATATGGTGATCATTTTGACCTCGATTTACGCGTCGCGAAGAAATCCAACCTCTTCCTCCGTCGCTTAAAAGGCGTCTCCGAGCCGGAAAAGAAGCGCAAAATTATTGGAAATACCTTCGTTGAGGTCTTCGATGAAGAGGTCAATAAACTTAAAAAGCGCGGTAATTTCGCCTTTCTCGCTCAAGGCACGCTTTACCCGGATGTAATTGAATCAGTGGCCATTGACGGCAACCCGGCCGCATTAATCAAGAGCCACCACAACGTTGGTGGCTTACCCAAAAAGATGAAGCTCGGTCTACTTGAGCCGCTTCGCGAATTATTCAAAGACGAAGTGCGCGAACTTGGCTCTGAACTGGGCTTGCCAAAAGAGGTTGTCTGGCGGCAGCCCTTCCCAGGGCCGGGACTGGGCGTGCGGGTGATGGGGCCTATTCGGAAGAAAGACTTGGATGTGCTTCGCCGCGCAGATGCGATTCTGCATGAGGAAATGATGGCAGCCAACCTCTATTACAAGGTGTGGCAGTCGTTCTGTGTTTTTCTGCCTGTAAAAACAGTTGGTGTGATGGGCGATGAACGCACCTATGAGAATGTGGTGGCATTGCGCATCGTCGAAAGTGTGGATGCCATGACTGCCGACTGGGCTCGCGTGCCATACGAGGTGCTGCGTAACATATCGAGCCGTATTATCAACGAAGTTGAAGGTTGTAACCGTGTCGTGCTGGATATCAGCTCAAAGCCACCAAGCACAATTGAATGGGAGTAGTGCGAACCTTTTGACTCTTTACCGGTCGAATTACCCTGTATGAAAC
>Ga0307933_1000192_pt1 | contig 59128 bp, 37 predicted proteins | sample OrgLakmetageno88_FD_201811 | JGI IMG/M metagenome (GOLD analysis project Ga0307933, IMG submission 201811) | Saline water microbial communities from Organic Lake, Antarctica - #88 | ecosystem: Environmental > Aquatic > Non-marine Saline and Alkaline > Saline | place: Antarctica: Organic Lake...
CGGCGGTTAAAAAATCAACTGAACTGACTCCCCCTCATCCTAATCCCTCTTCTCAAATCTCATCCTATCTTATCCGTGTCCATCCGTGGTTAAAAAAATGAACTCAACTTCTAAAAATGAACTCACTTTCCTTTCATAAATCAAATCTGCGTCCATCCGCGTTAATCGGCGGTTAAAAAAAAAACAACTGAACTGACTCCCCCTCATCCTAATCCCTCTTCTCAAATCTCATCCTATCTTATCCGTGTCCATCCGTGGTTAAAAAAATGAACTCACTTTCTTTTCATAAATCAAATCTGCGTCCATCTGCGTTAATCGGCGGTTAAAAAATCAACTGAACTGACTCCCCCTCATCCTAATCCCTCTTCTCAAATCTCATCCTATCTTATCCGTGTCCATCCGTGTCCATCCGTGGTTAAAAAAATGAACTCAACTTCTTTTCATAAATCAAATCTGCGTCCATCCGCGTTAATCGGCGGTTAAAAGAACAACTGAACTGACTCCCCCTCATCCTAATCCCTCTTCTCAAATCTCATCCTATCTTATCCGTGTCCATCCGTGTCCATCCGTGGTTAAAAAAATCAACTCAACTTCTTTTCATAAATCAAATCTGCGTCCATCTGCGTTAATCGGCGGTTAAAAAAACAACTGAACTGACTCCCCCTCATCCTAATCCCTCTTCTCAAATCTCATCCTTATCCTCCCACTATCATCCTATCTTATCCGTGTCCATCCGTGTCCATCCGTGGTTAAAAAAATCAACTTAACTTCCTCCTCACTAGCCCTAGCCGTCCTACTAGCGGTGACTCTCCCCGTCTTCCTAGTCGCACCCGCCGCTCAAGCCGCGCCCGACTGGGCGAAGGATGTGGTCTGGTATCAGATATTCCCCGAGCGCTTCAACAACGGCGACCGCTCCAACGATCCCACCCGCGCCTCGCTCGATAATCCGCAATACGTCACAACCGAATGGGAAGTCATGGACTGGGAGTCCGAATGGTTCGAGCGTGCCGATTGGGAAAAGGCACAAGGCGGCGACTTTCAGAGCACCCTTCAGCACCGCCGCTACGGCGGCGATCTCCAAGGCGTCATCGACAAGCTCGATTACCTCAAAGAGCTCGGCGTCACCGGCATCTATTTCAACCCCATCTTCTACGCCAACTCACTGCATAAATACGACGGCAACTCCTTCCACCACATCGATCCCCACTTCGGCCCCGACCCCGAGGGCGATCTTGCCCTCATAGCCGAAGAGACCAGCAACCCCCGCACATGGCAGTGGACAGCTGCCGACAAGCTCTTCCTCAAACTACTCCAAGAGGCCAAAGCGCGCGGCATCCGCGTCATCATCGACGGCGTGTGGAACCACACCGGGCGCGACTTTTTCGCCTTCGCCGATATCCGAACAAATTTCCAAAAGTCGCGCTACGCGCGCTGGTATAACATTATCGAGTTCGACGATCCCCGCACCGCGCGCAACGAGTTCGACTACCACGGCTGGTATGGCTTCAAGAGTCTGCCCGAGTTTGCCGACGATCCCAGCGGACAAAACCTCGCGCCCGGGCCCAAGCGCTACGTCTTCAATGCGAGCAAGCGCTGGATGGATCCCAACGGAGACGGCGACCCCAGCGACGGCATCGATGGCTGGCGCCTCGACGTAGCCGAAGAAGTGCCGCACGGCTTCTGGCAAGAGTGGCACGCCTTCATCCGCGAAATCAACCCCGAGGTCTATACCTCCGCCGAGATCTGGGTCAGCGCCGGGCAATACCTGCGCGACACTCATTTTATCGCCGCCATGAACTATCGCGGCTTCGCCATTCCGGTCAAAGGCTGGCTGATCGACGGCAAAATCAGCGCCAGCGAATTCGCCGAGCGCCTCAACCAAGAGCGTAACAGCTACGACGGCGACACCGCCCACATTTTGCAAAACCTCGTCGATTCACACGATACCCAGCGCGTGGCCTCCGCCATCGCCAACCGCAACTCCTTTCCCGAATACAAAGACCCCGACTCGTTCGACTACGACGTCGGCGAACGCGTTTACGCGCGCACTCACGGCTATGATAATGGTCCACCCGACGCCGATGGACGCCGCCTCTGGAAAATGCTCACCCTCTTTCAAGCCACCTATGTTGGCGCGCCCATGATTTACTACGGCACCGAGCTCGGCATGTGGAGCGCCGACGACCCCGAAGACCGTATGCCCACCTGGTGGCACCGCAAGGACGATGAAATCTTCCGAACCTACCAAAATGCTTTCGCCCTCCGTCATGCTCACCCCGCCCTGCGCCGCGGTGATTTCAAAGTATTAGAGACCCGCGACAGCAGCCAACTCTTCGCCTTTGAGCGCACATTAGGCGAAGAAAGATTAGTCATCGTCCTCAACCGAGGCACCAGCGAAGCCACCCTCGGCAACGACTATTTGGACGGCCTTAAAGTCATCCACAGCACAGACCCCGAAACCAGTACAAGACGACTACCCGCGCTCAGCGCAGCAGTGTTTGGGGATTAAACGTCATAAAAGTCGGACATCGTCGCGACATCTACCTATACTTCAAAGACTAGTGTAGTGTAAGGAAAGGGTTTTCTTCAGGTTGGATTCTGACAACTCTGCGACCCAACAATTTTAAGTTCATGAGTCGCAGAGTTGCTAGAAGACTATTCTTGAATTCAAGCCCAAATCATCAAACCATACAGCTATCGTTTAAACGATTGAACCCTGTATTTATGCCGGATCAGGAGCCATTCGGCTCGCCTTGGAATCCAGTAATCATCAGTTTTAATTAAAACTCGCAAACCAAGAAAATCTGCGACTAAGTCACAGACATAACACTGTTGGCTAAGAAATGAAAAAGAAGAACATAGCTCGAATCATCATTTATCCGATGCTAGTTATCGTTCCAATTTTGATCCTAATCCCACAAGTCGGCACGACAGCCCATCGCCAGATCGATGAAGAATTAAAGAATGAAATCATGACTGCGTATTTCTGGCAGATGGAGAGTGGCGCCCGAGTCATCAGGCCTTTGTCTTGGATTGAAATCACAGGAGAAAGATATACCGATAGACGCTATCAGCCAGCTATACACTTTGATCTTCAGGGCGAAGACATGAGAGTTATGACTGGTAAGAATTCTTGGATCGTCTACAAAATACACTTAGACAAGCAAAGCAGTGGAAGGATGAACTCCGTATTCGTCGAAGAATCACGCTACCCACCAAAAGAAAACCAGCCAACCAGTCGGGCGACTCAATGAGTTTCGCTACCGCTCACTCATCAGTCCCCTCTACGATCTATGAAAAAGAAGAATCCTTCGGCTTGCGGGGAATCGAATCAAAGAATCCATCAGACCGTCAGAAGAAAATCCCCCGATGATCGAAGCCGTTCAGCCATTGGGAACAGAAGAAGCGAATCTACCCCCACGATCCACCCGCGATGACCACCCCATTAGCCGCCTTCACCACTACAGCGCGTCTGGTTAGATCCAGACGAGCTAGCCAATGCGAGTTCACGCCTCAGATATTCGATAACCATATGCACGATTGACCACTCAGGCTCGCATCGGCTACTCTCGACGTTCAGAGAGAGAATAAACAACGAACTCATATCATGCAGACGAAAAGCTATCTACACCTCGGCTCACTTTTACGAATCATCGTCGCTGCAATTTTATTTAGCACCAACCTACTTGCAGACTCTAGTCTTGAGTATGGAAAAACAAGATCTTGGACCGATAAAGAAGGACGTGAACTCGTTGCAGCATTCAAAGGTTTTGCCGAAGATGGCAGTGGCGTCCGTTTAGAGCGACAGGGCGACGGAAGAACATTCACAGTTCCCTTCGAGCAGTTGTCTGATTCCGAGCGCCTTTTTCTTTCGACAGAACTTCAGGTTCTAACTGCGCGCCTAAGAATTATTCAAGTCTTAGAAAATGGGATAATTGCAAGTGGTTCCGGTTTTATTGGGCCTAAATTACCTCAAGAGTATGAGCGAAAAATAAGAGAAAAGGGAACTGGTCTACAAGCGCATCTAACCCTTGAAAGAACTATTACAGAAACGCGAATGACAGCCCCTAGAGCAGACATCGGCGATCGTGTTTTTGTTTCCATGAACACCGCTGGCCTAGTCGATGATGACACGATCGAAGTTCGTATATGGGAAGACGGAACCTACGCCTACACGACCGTGATGGGCGGTAGAGCAACCATCAAGAAATTTACCACACTTAGACCAATTGACACAGGGCACCTCACTCCATCTTCGTAAGTCGTTGATTTCTGTTCATCAGGCCGATTAGTGCGTCAACATTTCTTTGATTGGTTCGTATAAAATCGGGCGCGGTTCGCTTCGGTTTCGATTTTTTCCAGAGCATGAGGGTGGCTCCACGCAGCAGCGCGAGGTTCGCGGCGGTGTTTTTGGTTCGGCAGCGGCATTTATCTTCGAGCAAGGTAGCGTCGCGTGGATGGTGGTTCTTATTTTCAACGCTCCACCTATCGCGGATTTTTTGTAGGATTCTAGCAGGTGGTTCGCTAGCTCGACTGCTCAGGTAGATGCGTTGCCCGCAGGTTTGTTTGCCGGTTTTCTTTTCGGTAGACTGGCGATGGATTTCGGCCACGGATCGAATGAAGGGAAAGTTCACCTGTATTGGAGTGACGCGGATGTAACGCACGCCTCGGATATCAATGCGCCCGTGGCTCAGTTCGGGAGCTGTGTATAAAAAGGGGGAGCCGATTGGCTTAATCGGCGGGTAGCTTCTTCCAGTGTGGTTCTCTGATTGGCCTTGAGCTGGACGAGCACCTCGCCTCCGCGTTCCTGGACGACCTCGCGCACGAGATTTTTATTCGAGTAAAGCGCATCGCCGCTGAGCGTCTTGCACTCGAGCGCACCCTCGGGGAGCGCTTCGATCAGTTGCGTAGTGAGTTTGTGTTCTTGCCCGTTTCCACTGGCGGCTGCTTGGGCGACCGGGCTGCCGTCGGCGGCATCGACCAGCGAGACAATGGTTGCTAGGTTGTTGGCGATCACTTTGCCATCGATCGATAGAAGATCAGGTAGCTCGCTATTTTCATACTGGCTCTGCATCCATGCGTTCAAAGCCTTCGCCAGCTCTTCGGGATCAACGGCTCCGAGCACTTTGCGCCAACAGCCCTCGCCGGGAGGTGGCACCACCTTGCGTGCTTGTGAGTTAGAGCGGAAGCCGAGACTGCGACGTTGGGCAGGTGTCAAGTCTTGGCAAAAACGAAAGATGCCAGTCACGGTGGGTTCGCCGCAACACTGCGCCAATACTGCCGTGGCTAGCATTGCGCCCAGAGGATACTGGCGTCCGCGCCGTCCGCGCGGGTCTTTGACTATACGCAGAGCCGAGCAAAGGCTCTCGGCTATTTTGCTCGTCACGGGCATAACGCCTGGGGCTCGAGCTTTTGGATCTTCGCCTGGCAAGAGTTGGCTCGGGTCACGTAAACGCTCTAACGCGTCTTTTGCCAATGGTTTAACCCAGAGGTATTTGGGCCGCTCGTTGTCCTGATAATACTGCGGCGCTGATACCCGAGCATAACCTTTTGTCTGCCCTAGGCGGCTCCATCCCGAGGCATGGTAACAGGTTCCTTTGTAGCCTTCCGGGTCGACGAAGGTCTCAGCCAATAAGGGGCGTTTGCCAAAGCGCGCCTCCCATGCTTGTGGCAAGGCCTTGATGGCTAAACCTAGTATCCGGCTCGCCAGATTGGCGGGGCGATCCTGCGGTAATAGCAGAAAGCGGTTATTCTGCACGACCCAGCCCAAACGCTTCTCGCGTGTGCGGCTGTCCCAGCCGATATATTCCTCGCGGTCTGCTAACTTGCGGCTGCAAGTCGTCCAAATTAACAGCGCCACCGCTTTGCCTTCGTGGCACACCACTTGGCTCAGGTGCCGCTTACGCGCGTCCGGACAACCGAGGTAATGGTGCTTATTTAGTAGCTCGACATACGTCTCAGCTTCATCGGCGAGCCATTCGCGCAGTTCCAAGCGCCGAAGTGCTTTATTGGGGAGTGTTTTAGTCCATGCTTCGATTTTCATCCAAGCATAACATGTCTGGCTTTTTCAAAATGTCTAGCACAAAATTTAAAGGCATACCCATCAGTGGATTAAGCCTTTATCAAAAATGTGCCCTGCCAATTGACATGTGAACAAAAAAAGGGGTCAGAACAAAAAAAGGGGTCAAACGTTTAAATTAAATGTTGGTGAACAAAAAAGGGGTCAAACGTTTAAATTAAATGTTGCATTCCTACCGACATTCAGGCAAGCTTCCTAATATGGCACGCAAACAACGAATTCAATACCCTGGTGCGGTTTACCACGTCATCAGTCGAGGGAACTATCGAAAGGAACTGTTCCTCAAAGAAAATACAGGGGCGGCATTTGAACGCGCCTTGATGGAAACCGTGGAGCGCTTCGGCTGGAAGTTGCACGCGTATGTGATCATGAGTAACCACTATCATTTAGCAGTCGAAACCCCCGAGCCGAACCTAGTGGACGCAATGAAGCGGTTGCAGAGCACCTTTGCCACCCGCTTCAACCGTCTGAGAAATGAGCGCGGCCGTGCGTTCCAAGGCCGCTATAAATCAATCCTCATCGGCGAGGAGCACCCGCTACTGGGCCTGGTTGACTACATCCACCTCAATCCGGTACGCGCAGGGATTCGCCCACTTGAGACACTCAGGGACTATACGTTATCCAGCTATCCGAAGTATTTTAAGCGCACGCCTGTCGAGGGGCTATGCCGAGAGGACTTTTTAGGCATGCTGGAGCTGCCCAGTAGTTTGGCGGGCATGAACCGCTACGCGAAGCACTTGGAGTTGAGCGAAGCGAGAGACCCGAAACTCAGAGCAGCACTCACTAAGCAGTATTGCCGTGGTTGGTTTATAGGCTCGAAGGAAGCGAAAAAAGCGCTCGCAAAAGACATGGCAGAGAAACATCCCGATGTGGATTGGGAAGGTGCCGACCTGCAGGCATTAAACGAAGCACAGTGGGACGCTGTCGTGTGCGCGCAGATGCGTCGGATAAAGAAAGACGAGGCGTCGCTGCTGACGGCACCCAAAGGAGCAGCTTGGAAATTTGAAATTGCGCGCCTGCTAAGAAAGCAAACCACAGCGAAGAACGGCTGGATCGCGAAGCGCCTTAATATGGGACACCCCTCCCGAGTCAGCAACCTCATCCAGAATAAAGTGTAGAATACACCAAGCATTTAATTTAAACGTTTGACCCCTTTTTTCCTCCCAAACATTTAATTTAAACGTTTGACCCCTTTTTTCCTCCAGACCCCATTATGGACCATCTCTTTATACATATTTTGTCTCTTCTAATTTACGTAATTAAATTTAATTTGAGGTATCTTTAGCTCTCCTCTTTTTCAAGGAGGAGTGGTCGGCTTGCCCGACCGAGGTGGTTATCGGCGGCATCTTAGTCAAGATAACAAAAAAATCTGCCAATGCTCGGCAAAGAACCCTGCCGTCTCGCCTGCCCTGAGCATACTATTCTAGGGTCAGTTCGACTCGACCGAAGCGCTTGGAAGCAGTCGAAGTGCTTTCCGAATCTGTGACGGTTACCCGTTCAAAGTCTTCATCAATTGAGACCGGAGTTGCCTCAACTGCCGATGCATTCTCAGCAAACCCTATCGTGAGGTTATCAGTAAAGACAACCGCATAGGTTATACTAGGATTAGACGCAGCCTTGCGGCGGATGTAAGTGACCTCAAGGAACCCGGAACCATTGACCTCGATAAGCGGCAGGCCTGCTTCGCCACTGGCGGAGACTACCCCAATATTCGAAGTGTTGAGGGTCGGTTCTTGGTTGACTCCAAAACCAATCATATTGAAGGCATACTTAAGAATATTTTCCACGCCGTCACCAGCAGGGGTCAATGCGTCATCATCACCATTGGCGGCGAGACCATTATCAATCCGGAATTGATCGATCAGATCAACTGATGGAGTCGGAGTCGTCACCACTGCGAGCACAAAACTTGCAATTTTAAAACCATTGGCAGCACCATCGGTGTTGAAGATCGAGACCATCTCGTCGTCACGTATTCCGCCTTGAATGATCAGGTCGAGCGAAGTCACATCGACCAGTCCATTAAAGTTTCCAGTGAGATCACTGCGCTTCGATGTATCGCTACGGTTCACCACTGTAGCGTTGTCTGAAGCAGCCGTGGCGAATTCGATCGCAGTGATCTGGAACGAAAGGCTCGGAGCCAATTCCGTAGCGTCGATTCCAACGAGGTAGCCCTCGTCAGGGTCGATTCCGTCGCTATTACCTAGCCGAATGCCTAGGTTACCGCTTCCGTCGCGATCAATGCCTCCAGCAGTGACGAGAGCTCCGAGCGTGGGACCGTCAGTCTGATCGACATTGCCCATCCCCTGAACGGTGAAGAAGAAGGTGCTATCGTTGGCCGCCGTTTGTGTGATGCTTCCGGCAACCGCGAAGTCGTCGAATCCTGTGGCCGCATTCGGGTCCACTACGTTGCCGCAAATATCAATCAGCATCTCAGTCGTATCGACGAATCGAGTGTTGGACTGCGAACCTGTGGGCAGCGAATCGAATGTGAACAATCCACTGCTAGGGCTATTAATGACTTTGAGCTCAAGCCCAGCAACACGGAAGCCGTTTGAGGTGCAAAAGATCGAGACCATCTCCAAATCTATGGTTCCACCGTCGACAATAAGCCCTAAGAAGGAGACATCGGCCATCCCGTTGAAATCTCCGCTCAAAGTGAGTGTTCTGGTGGTGTCACCACGGTTGACGACAGTCGCATCGTCACCCGACGCAGCACTAAATTGGATACCAGTGATCTGGAAAGCCAAACTTGGATGCAAGTTTGTGGCATCGAGACCGACGAGCAGGCCTTCATCTGGTTCAATACCGAAGTTTGATCCCGAGCGAATCCCGATATCTCCTGCGCCCGAGCGGTCAATACCGCCATCAGCTATCTTGGCACCAAAGGCGGTTCCGATGGTCTGGTCGACGTCGGACATACCTTGAATCGTGATACTGAAGCTGGTGCCAAACGCGAAGCTCTGATTCGCACTGCCACTTAGCCCAAAGTCCGATTCGCCACCTGCGAACATTCCAGATGCGTCGAACTCTAATGCTGTCGTGTCGCTAAACCCTGTATCACCTTCAGAGCCACTTCCGAGCGAGTCGAGTGTCAATGGATTGCTGGAAGGGCTTCCCACCACTTGGACTTGGAAGCCCACTATGCGAAAATTACCTGTTCCAAAATCGTCCGCAAAGATAGAGACGACTTCAGAATCATTGGCACCACCGAGGACGAACAGATCAAGACAGCGCACATCGATCAATCCACTGGAACTGAACGAGAGCGTTTTGGATGTGTCGCTACGGTTTACGATAGTTCCCGATTCAGCTCCGTTTACAGCACTAAATTCCACTGATGTGATCTGGAACGCCAGACCCGAGTCTAAACTGGTTGCATCTAGCCCTACCAAGAAGCCTTCGAGGGCGTTTATGCCAGCGTTTTCGCCGCCGCGGATTCCAAAATCACCGCCGCCTGAACGATCAATTCCACCATCAGCGAGCTTCTCACCTAGGTCGTTACCAGTGCCCGCATCATCTCTTACGCTAGACATGCCTTGTATCGTGATGGAAAAATCCGTATTCAAAGCCGCATCTTGGGAAACATTGCCGCTGACCGCAAAATCCTCAAAGCCGCCTCCTGCATTCGGATCGACGAGATCGCCACAATTGTCGATCGAGAGTGGCGTCGTATCAGAGAACACCACGTCACCTTCTGAGCCGCTTCCCAGCGAGTCCAGCGAGAGGATATTTCCTCCACTGTTAACTACCTTAATCTTAAGCCCATTAATGCGTAAGGCTCCGGGAGAGGCAGACTCCGCAAAGATTGAAACGATCTCATCATCCAGTTCCCCGCCGCTCACAGCAAGACCGAGAGCACTTACGTCGACCCAACCACTGAAACCACCACTGAGAGAGAGAACAGCATTAAACGGATCATTACGATTCACGACTGTAACGTTATCGTTGTCGGCGAAAGCGAACTCAATCCCAACTATCTGGTAAGCAAGGCTCGCGTCGAGATTGGTCGCATCGATTCCGAAGAGCAGGCCTTCACCTGGGTCAATACCGCCGCCACTGACGCCTCCGACAACACCCAAATCTCCGGTGCTCGCACGGTCGATTCCGCCATCAACGAGTTTTGCACCAAAGTCTCGGGTGCCAGGGATTTCGTCGACATCAGACATACCTTGCAGGATCACGGTAAAGTCGGAGTTGAACGCAAAGTCTTGAATAACACTTCCACCAGTCAGCAAATAATCTGGGTCTGCCACATCGACAGAGACCGCGCCCGTCGCATCGATCGAGAGAATCGTGTTGTCAATAAAGAGTGTGCTTCCTTCATCCCCACCATCAATCGAATCGAGGGTGATGGCACTGCTCTCAACCACTTCGAGTTGAAAGCCGACAATACGAAAATTACCAAGACTTGTGGCATCGGCAAAAACCGACAGTAGCTCGGCGTTGCTCAAGCCACCATCGACAAGCAAGTCTAGACATGTGACATCGACTGCCCCAGCGCTCAACTCGACGTCCGCCCCGGTGCCGCTAGCGCCGAAAGTCAGCCGCTTGTTAACCGGATTATTTCGATTAACAATTGCACCATTTTCGACTCCGTTAATACCGCTAAACTCAACAGCCGTGATCTGAAAGGTTGAGCCCGAGTCGAGGTTTGACGCATCGAGCCCCACAAGAAAACCTTCACTCGCGTCGATTCCGTTGGTGGTTCCAAGGACTCCAAGGTCGCCAGAGCCCGAGCGATCAATATTCCCATCAGTCGTCTTACTCCCTAAATTCCTGCCGATCGATTCATCCACTACTGAAACTGCATCGAGCGTTATCGTGAAGTCTGTGTCAAAGGCCGCCGCCTGAGTGGCCGATCCCGTGACTGCAAAGTCCTCAAACCCGCTTCCTGCATTCGGATCGACTGCGTTTCCACTAACGTTAATCTGAAGAGGAGTCGTATCAGAACTCGCGGCGCCCCCTTTGGTGCCGGTGCCCAGCGAATTCAAAGTGATCGCACTGAAGAGAGGGCCGCTGGGCAGCGCCAGCGACAAGGCAAGAACGTTTAGGAACAAGGGATATTTCATTTTTATCTGAGGTTTTCCATCTCGGGAGGATGGAGGGGGTTAAAGTTATGGTCGGGTAAAGGTCGAACGGGGCGTTCAGTCTGTCAAAATACTAAATGCGCAAAATTCTATCTAAAATGCGCAATGTCTGGAGAGACTATTTAAAAATTACCTTTAATCACGCAGAAATTTTTCAAGTCGGATCTAGCGGAAACAGTCAAGCAGATCATTGAAGATGATCGTCCATAGAAAAAGGAAATCAATCTTGGACAATAATCCACGAATCACGACCAGTTCTCAGCCTAAATTGCGCGACATACAAAGAAGACGGCTCCACTGCCACACCATTTGACTCAAGAACCGCAATCTCACCCCGCGCCCATTCTTGCGGCACACCATGAAAACCGATCACATAGGGCATGATCGTGCGCCCCCACACGTCGCCTGGCACCATGAAGTGAAATTCGCCCGGCTCCCCTTTTCCAATCTTTTTGTAGTTCCAGAGCACTAGGCCATGTAGATGGTTCGGTTGATTAAAGAGCGCCCCACCCCAGCGCATGTAAATCCAACCTCCAGTGATGTTATCAAAAAGATTCCACCTGGACTGATCCGCGTGAGACTCATAGCTGGTATGTTCGGGATAAGTGCTGTGTAAGAATACGTTGCCGACACTGGTGCCTTCGACCCCAAACGAGTGCCACTGCCCAGCACGGTCCTCCACATTGTGGATCAAACAGTGAGTTGAGGAGGCAACACTCACGCAGTTGTGCCCAAGATTCCCATCGACCACCACATTTGTAACTGTGACGTGGGCCGAATGCTTGAGGTAGACCGCGCGGCTTACATTGGAGAAGCGGCAGTTACGAACCCATGAGTTCACGCAGCGCCGCAGTTCCAGCATACTCCAGCCGCCATTGTGGATGGCTGATTTATGGTGAACAAAAGGCTCATGCCAGTTGCCTGCGAAATGGATGTTCTCGAAGCCGACCTCTTGTAGTGGTTGAATCCGTTTGAGATTCCACGTGTAACGCGCATCGATGTCGGCATGTATGGGTGTAAAAAATTCGAGGGTGTTACCCTCAATCGAGCGCACCTGATGATATTCCTCGATACGGACACCATCATTTATGATCTTAGACCAATCTGGGTCGGGCTCATAAGGAGCGAGTGCGTCGCGAACCACCGCGGGATCGTTGCTCTTAAAGTTTAAATAAACCCAGTCATCGGGCACAAAAAGCGAGGCATCAGCGACTTCAACACGAAAGGTTTCGCGGCCTGCATTGGCCACCACCGTAGTTGACACGCCCACGGGATCGTCCGCCCGAAATTGGATCAAGTAAGGACTCGACCACTTTTTCCCGGGATAGCGCGGGTCCATGTGGTGCGCCATAAACAACTCCGTGCCTCCGGGGCCACGACCGCTCCCGCGGAACACGATATTCGAACTCGAGACGCGAATGGGTTCATTATAGTTGTCGGTGGGTTCATTGACTAAAAAACGACCCGGTGAAAAAAAGATAATGCCAGCACCGTTGAGCTCAGCTGCAGCGACCGCTTTCATGATGGCAGCCTTGTCCGAAAGTTCGTCGTTTGGGACCGCCCCGTAATCCGTGACTCGGAAAATTTTCGAGTCGGGAGCTGGTAACTCCACCTCACCACGCCTGTAACCTGCATGCGAAAAATCAGCTAACACCGGTTCCCGATCATTTGCGCGCGCATGCGCGTAGTCATCCCAAATTGATGCCGTCGGCGCTGTGGCTGCACCAGCGCGTATCGTCGAGAGCGTTAAAATCAATCCAATCAGTAAAAGGGGCGTGGGGCAGTGTCGCATATATAAGGTGAAAAGTGCGGGGTTAGGAGTTAGGTTTATTCATACAGAATTTCGGTGGAGGGAGCTGCGGTCTCACGCACTCGCTCAAGAAAGCTCGCCACCACCACGCCACTCGCGTCATCTGAATCTCCACGCTTGCGAGCCATGAAGACAAGGCGCTGCGAATCGAGCAGTCTAAAGCGCGAGGAATAGACTAATTTAGCTTCTGGGTTAGTGACTGCAATTTGGAGCGCCGACTTCGAATCACTCGACTTTAATTTCCAAACGGACTGTCCGCCACCCGGTATGTTTCTGGCCTCATCGAAAGCTCTGACGACCAGCGGTTCTGGTGAGATGTTGTAAAAGTGCACATTCTTTGAATAGATATCTGAAGTTGAATCATCCAGAACGGCGACTTTAAATGGTAAGTCACTGCCGGCGTTTGATCGCAAAAAGATCAATAGCACCTTGTTCATACCCTTCGGGATCTGAGCCCTAGCAACTGCCGCTCTGACTGGGGCGACCGCTTCGCTGTCAGTTGGCGGACTAGACCTAAATTTAAATTCATTGTCCGCACTATCGCTCTGACCGATTTGAAACTCCATAATATCCGAGCCGACATAGACCATTTCATCAGAAAACTGGGATCGAAAAACTGGCACGGAATCAGTCGCGCCGCTCAGTGTGAAGGTCTGCTGGACACCCCACCCTAGCGTGCGATACTCAATGCGCCGTAGCTCCTCGTTTTGTGCAAACGCAAGCGGCGAGAGCCAAAGTAATAGTAGGCTAAATACGCACCGCTTTAGGCTCACGGACTTTGATAATGAGAAGGCAATTTTCATTTGTATTTTCATGGGTTATCTAGTCGAGCCAGCGAATGCTCTTAACCGTATATCTACGACCAAAACGCTCATTAATTTGCGACAAATTACCCTCACGAAAGAGTTCCAGTGCATTATCAAATACGTAGCGTGAATCCTCAGGTGAATTAGCAGTCTCATCTATATAAAAATACTGCCTTTGAATCACAGCTTCGCACAGTGCAGTGCTGGTAACTTGTTGGCTGACAGGATCGACTCTTTCGCCATACGCGTAAACGGTAAACGTGTCTGAACGCGCGACCAGCAGGTGCGCAATGCGCTGCAAAACATCCGCCTGGCTGACCCATTGTTGTATCCCATCTGCATGGTGGCCCTCGAAGACATCTTGATTATAAGTATCCGGAAAGACGCGGCCTGAGGGCAAATTATCGGCCCGCAGGATCGTCGACAACTCTGACGCTCCCCCAGCTGTAATGACTGATTCGTTGACCTCTGAAGTCTTATCGGAGCCTGCCGCGTCAATGCGTAAAGCCGACTCAATCACTCCGTAAAGTCCATCATCCGAATTACCAGAGACAACTCTACGATTCACAAAATCTGCGATCGAGAAGAATGGACCGCGCTCTTTCACTTCACGCACAATACCGTTTGCCAACGCATCCAGTTCAGGGTCATCGAGTTCGCGAAAACCATTAAGTAATTCATCATTCGAAGAGCCGGATCCAGCCAATGGAAAACCACTCCGGGAGACTGGTGATGTGAGCAATTGCGTTCCCAAACCTTCCAGCTCGACTTCCACTTGATTTGCGCCAGCTAGCAGTGCCTTCCAGGATTCAACTTTAGTGCTATTCACATTGAATCCACCTCTTAAATACAGATTTTTGGCTGCAGTGAGTGGGTTGTTGAGCACATCAGCTGTGGCATTTTGTGCGTAGCGATATCGCTCGTTCAATGGCAATGCACTGTTTTGATCGATGTCACTCTGATCTAAAACACGGTTGAGCCCGGTAAAGAAATATGTATCAAAAAGCCCGACATTCAAAAGATAGGATTCATCCACAGGTAGCAAGGTCGCCGGTAAGGCATTCGGGCTCGCACGACTTGCGACCAGTAAACCGGTATCATCTATTTTAAGACTCGCGACACCAGTTCCAATACCGTAGGCGTGCGCGGAGGAGGTCTCTGAGGTAATCATGTGCTGTAGATAGCCGAGCGAAAGCACGCCAACGGTTTCGCGTGGCAAGTCGAAAAAGGAGACACGGTCCGTCCCAGTGTCTGCGGATAAACCAGTCCCCCAGTAGGCACGCTCGCCTGATGCGTCTGTCTCAACTGTAGGCACATGCATATTGACGGTTCCATCGTAAGCGCCTGGTGCATAACTGGCGACGGCACCGTAGAGCGTATTGGGCGCACCTTGCAGATCGTCGACCGCTGAGGGAATATGTAAGGGAGCGTTTAAGCGGTGCCCGACAAGCCAGCGGCTGTTAATCAAATAACCATAACTAAAATCAGCTCCCGATTGATCGTTCCCTACAAAAGGACCTCCTCCTCCAAGAACCACATCGAAGCGTAGAGAGCGACGCGTCATTTCTTCGAAAACATCAAGATACGGATCCGAGGAGGTTAGACGAAAGTTCCTTCCAACCTGAAGTGTATTGACGAAACGCATATTAACGTTCGGAGAGGCACACTGAATTCCAGTTGCTAAGTGATAGAAATCTTCGACACTGGTGGGAGTTGGTGTATCACTGAGTCCAACGCCGACATTGAACGGCAGTAAGCGACTCGGGTCGCTGTGACTCGCGGCAGCATCGGTGTTAATTTGTAGTGCGCCCGCTTCGCGATAGTTGTTTGGGCGAGCGTCTCCGGCGGGGATATTACTAGAGTCTCGGGCAGACCATTCTGGGTGCGCCCGTAGCTCAATTCCGTTTTCGTTTTGATTATAAAGTCGCACGAATGTTGGGTTCGTATCGAAGATACCCACCTCTAGTTCGTTGCTGCCGTCATATTCTCCTGTGCCGGTGGCATCCGCAACGCCGAAGGCGACCAACGCCCCAGCTGGCATCTCAGCCGCAGGTAACCGGAAAGTGAATCCTACATAGACCGCCCCAGTCGGATCTACAAATTCATGCAGTGACCCGTTATCCAAAAAGTTATGAACGTCGGGATTACCATAAGGAGACTGATCGACAGTCGAAGGTGGATTACCGTCGAATATTTCAATATATTGCGGCGTGCCATGGCGCTTCACCCATTCATTACCGATAAATAGCCCTTGAAGGGCATCCACATCACGTTTTTCGAAGTAAAGGTTTACATACGTATCCTCCGGTATACTGATCGCGGCGTTGTAGGGGTTTAATAACACCACGACTGGGGCTAAATTCATAAAAAAGCGATCGCCTACCCCGGGACTAGTGGAGCGCTCAAATTGCGGAATCATATCGAAGCGATAACGAGCCACGACGGGATAGATACCGTGCTCAGTCCGCGAATGCTTCCTTATTGCAAGTGCTTGACTGCCTAGAACCGTATTTCGCGAATACGAAATCAACTGTTCCCATGTGGGCGGCAATGGCGTCGGGTGCAGTCCCGTGCCTGATGGATATTTAACGAGTTCGTAGCCATTTGCATTTCTAAATGCGGGCACGCCTTGATAAGGAAGCGAACCGCCAGCACCTCGTATAAGCCCACTCAAATCAGCTCTTAGGCCAGTCCCCAAACTACTGGTCAGCAGGCTATTCGAATTTAGCGACGTCACCGAATCATACGGTTCGAGAGAGTTACTCGGAGTCACCCCGGACACCAGTCCTTCAACATCGCTGAAAAAGATCGCTTTATCAGCAGGCCAATCGATCCCTAATGGTCCAAAAAACGTCTCTGCATCGGCACTCATCTTCTCTAGAGCACTTCGCTGATTGATCATGAATCGACTGCGTTCCAACGAATCGGAAGGAGCGACGCCTCGAAAGGCATCGAGGGCCACTTTTTGGCTCTCGTCTGAGATCCAATAGGCATACCGGCCCTGCGATGGATCATTCGGATCTATATTCACTTTGCGAACATTGACCGGCCCGCCACTGTCGCCTGCCAAGACGCCGGCGCCACCCAAGTCTAAAATCTCATGAGCCTCGACGGCCGTTAATGCACGATCTCGGTCTGCGATATCGTCGTTGTTACCCGACACGAGCCATCCCAAAAAACGGTTGTCTGTTCCATCACGACGTGCGCCGTATTGGAAATAAGGATCACTGGTATCAAACCGTCTATTTAAATACCCCAAACTCGGCGTTGAATCCCAAACACCGACCCAACTTGGGTGTTCAACTCCGATAACCGGCAGAGATGCTGGCGCATCATCAAACAAAGAGGCAGAGGCCGTTGAACGTGAGTCGGGCCCAGTCAGTTTTTGTAACTCGCCGACTGCGATATTTAATGCAAGTAAAGCATCTTGGCGGGCCTCTAAGCGTTCCTTAGAGACAGCAGCAACCTGCGACTCAATTCTGACGAACGTCGAAATCGAAAGTAACAAAAGAAGAACGAAAGCCATCAGACTTAGCGCGATGACAAGAGCAAATCCGTGTGCCTTAGAAGCTGGATGTAGGGGCATTTAATTTTATTGGGTTAAAAAAGCACAAGCTAGACATCTTTTAAGGGCTCGGGGTGCCTTGCAAAGTCGTAGCGGGCGTCGAGTTACAGCTTAATATGGGGAACGCTGAGGGTGACTCGCCGCGTGAGGACTTCTCTAGCAGTCGGCTCGTTCGCGAGTTGTGTTTAGGTTGTTGAGAAGAACCGAAATAAAGGGGATTTCGATCCTGATTTAAAGAAAATAACGTGCCTACTTATTTGGAAATCGCTTTATTGAGATAATAATTGTGGTAATTTATCACAAAAGTCAAAAGGAAACTAGTAAAGATTTCTTTGGCGGAAAGATTCCCTCCGTTAAACGCTATAAAGTATTAATCAAGAGTAAGCTTGCAGCGACTAACTTTCACATGGCATAGAAATATCGAGCATGGGGGAAAAAGTAAATCTGAGCACAGTTGCGAAAAGGGCGGAGGTGAGTGTCATCACCGCCTCTCTAGCGATCCGAGGAGTCGGTAGGGTAAAGCCGCAAACTCGCAAACGTGTGCTAGAAGCAGCCGAATCACTCGGCTACAAAAGACACGCGGGGCAAGTTTACAGTGCTTTTGGGCATACCAGCGCTTCCGAGCACCGCCTACGCTTAGTCCTCCCCTTCTTCAATACGAAAAATGTAAGTGCAGACACTGCTTTCGGCAGACGCATCATTGCAGGCGCCGAAGAAACGCTCACGGCCACTGGCGGCGACCTCACACATATAGAGGCTGATAGCCCAGAGGATTTCATCGAGAAACTTCCCAAGTCCCGCGTCCACGGGATCATCCTACGCCAGGTCTTGCCTATCCGCTGGCTTCGAAAGATTCAAGCGGTTGCGCCGGTGGTATATGCCATCTCGCACGACCTACAACCGGGAGTCGACTGCGCCTTGTTCAACGAATTCAAATCAACTGCAATTATCTACGATCATTTGCTGTCGAATGGGCATCGAAGTATCGCCTGGATATACGGCGAACGATCCAATCCACATGGATCTGTCGCAGAAAAGCTCTATAACCCTATGTCAGGATACGATCGACAGGCCAACAACTTCACGTATGCACGGGTCGCGGCATGGATGGTCCTAGACCTCGGCATGCAGGACGATGAGATCACGAATCAACACCTTGAACTCACGACGCAATTTAAAGATGACTTGTCTGATTTTGATTCTGAAAAGATGGCAAAGGACGCATCTAAAACGCTTCTCAATTTGACCACGAGGCCGACAGCAGTGGTCGTCTATTCTGACGATGTCGCCTACTTTCTCCGCCAAGAATTACAGCGCGCTAAAATACGCATCCCCGAAGACATTAGCATCGTCACCTATTTAAGCTCGGATCAAAACCTAGGAAAGCGGGGCTCGATCACTGGCATACGACTCCCCTTCGGGCAGTTGGGTAAACTCATCCCTGAACTCGTGCAGAGGCGTTTATCGCAACCCGATGCGCCCTACATCTCAGTCGCGCTGGAGACTCGGCTCATTGATCGTGGATCGGTCAAAAGGATCAAGCAATAGGTAGAGCATCCTCACACACGAAGCTTGACGAAAAATATTTGTGATATTTTATCACACTTACTAGAAGGCAATTTGCTGTGTCGCTTGAGAGGCAGCCTCATACCCTAATTCCATTAAATAATGAACTCCCGACTACGTGATCGTTCCATCCTAAAAATCCTGCCGATTGTGCTCTCACTGAGCCTATCAAACTACGCCTGCGCTCACACCCAGGTGCGACTAAAACCCTACCTCGGGTGGGAGAATGCTGTTGAGATTACAAATGAGATGGCCCGCGTCGTCGTCATCCCACAGATAGGACGTATCATGCATTATGGATACGTAGATGGTGAGAACCTCATATACACCAACCCAGAATTGCACGGCCAAAGTTTAGAGGTCGGTGAAGTCTATTTAAAAGAGGGTGAACCGGCACACGCAATGTTTGGTGGCGATCGCGTCATCCCAAATGCAGAAGATATGGTCGAATTTGTGAGAGGCCACCGCGCACTCCCCGACCATTACATCGATGGCAGTCCTTACAGCTTTATAATACACAAGGACGGCGTCACGATTACGAGCCCAGTGAGTGAGCTCCAAGGCATTCAACTGAGCCGTCAAATCCGCCTCGCACCTGATAGCACTCGCCTAACTATCGACCAGACATTGATGAAGGTGAAGCCAGCTGCTAGCGAAGCCATCGAAAAAATCCCGCTCACAATTTGGAACTTAACCCCCATCCTTCCGCCTCAACAAACCTACCAACCACTCCCTAAAAACAGCGTATTCGAGAGTCGAATCTTCGTGCCTAGCTGGAGCACCAAGCGAGTCATCGGCAACTACAAGATCTACGACGACTTGGTTAGACTAACCCCCCAAGATAAGAACGGACAAAAGATCGGAACGGACTCGCGCGGCTGGATCGCTGGGTGGACAGGCGACATCGTAATGGTTGAGAGCTTTGATTATGTAAATGGTGAGCGTTACCCCGAAGGCGGCACCAGCACGGCGGCATACAGCAATCCTAAATTTGCCGAACTTGAATGCATGAGCCCTGAAAGAACCCTCGACGTCGGTGAAGCAATTGAGCTAGCCATACATTGGGAGCTCCACAAAATCGATGATGAGGCTGAGGTTGAGCGTTTCTTGAAAGCGCTGCCACTCACCGAAGAGTAAACCACACACCGGATGCCTTGCCTTTGGGCAAAACGAAGGTGAACTTATTTTATTTTCTCGGATCCATCGAAAGTAATTTTGAATGTCCGAGGCTTACCAATATGAAAGCACTCATCATTCAGCCCCAACAATTCTCGACAAACGTCTATGCAGTCGAGCAACAACAACGTATCAGCCAACTGGTGGAGCTTCTAGCACCGTCACTCACACCGGAAGCAGCCAGCAGTGATAAGGCATTGCTCGCTGAAGCAGAAATCATTTTTTGCACATGGGGGATGTTTAAATTAGATCAAGCCGCACTGACACATCTACCTAAGTTGAAAATGGTTTATTATGCTGCGGGGTCAGTCAACTATTTGACGACTGAGGCCATGTGGGCCCGCGGGATCCGAGTCAGCACCGCCCAAATCGAGAACGCGACACCCGTCGCAGAGTGGTGCCTCGGGATGATCTTACTGTCACTCAAGAGCGTCTTTCGCCACGCGAGCAAGATGCGTCATAACGAGGCACGGCACCGCAAAGACGATCACCGTATGCCTGGTGCTTACAATAGTGTGATTGGTATTGTGTCAGTCGGTTCGATTGCAAGAAAGCTGATCGAACTACTCAAGTCATTTCAAGTCACTGTTCTCGTCAGTTGTCCTTTTCTTTCTGAATCAGAAGCTGCTCAGCTCGGTGTCGAACGTGTCACCTTAGACGCCCTTTTTCAGCGATCAGACGTGATCAGTCTGCACACCGCACTCAATGACCAGACGAACGGAATGATCACCGGGAAACATATCGCTATGATGCGGCCTGAAAGCACGCTCATCAACAGCGCGCGAGGGGGCATTATCAAACAAGACGAAATGGTGGCGGTTCTCAGCGAGCGTAAAGACCTGTTTGCCGTATTAGACGTGACCGATCCAGAGCCCTTACCAGGCGGACACCCACTTTACTTAATGCCCAACGTTTTGCTCACACCGCACATCGCCGGTGCCATGCAAACGGAATGTCTTCGACTCGCCGATTGCGTGATCGACGAATGCGAACGCCATCTAAACGGAGAAGCGATGCTGCATGAGGTAAAACTGGAAGACTTAGCTCGCCGAGCATAGCCCTTTTTCATCAGTCCCCATTCACGCAGGCGCAAAGGGAGACATGGCCCGCCTATGAGTGAATGGAGCGCAGGGACGCGCTCCGCTACCTTTTTCAACGACCTATTATCCGCAGAATCCATTAACGAGTCCCAACTCTAAAGAATCGAGTCGGTTCACTCTCCAAGTCACCTGATAAATCGACATCGAAACCATCGCCCTTAATATTGTAAATCAGATCCGTCCACGAAAGGTCAGTCAGTTCGGATTTAGTTTGCAGGCGATAATTCTGGCCGGTGTGAGTGGTAAAATTTAGCTGCCAGCCAGATTGGCTTGCACCAAATTGCACGATGCTTGGGTGTGGCTCGATTGGCTTGGACACGTAGGTAGCTAGGAGAAAAACACTGCCATTGGGCACACGCACCAGTGTTCGCGCCTGCGTTGAGTCCGCCAAATGAGAGATATCACCGACCCACTGGTCAAAAATCATACCCGCAGGGGCTGCGTCTGCGCTGATGTCGATATACGTGCCTGCCTGCGCAGTGCCTCCGCCGATACCACCATCGACAGAGATACTCTGTGCGCTGGTGGATGTGGAGCGGTAAGTTGCGTTCACGTTAACGTCGTGGGCGGGCATCGTGAGGGATGTCGTCGCACTGTTAACATCTCCCAAATATGGTGTCACCCCCACCCATCGATCAAATACGGTTCCACTCGAAGGTGAATTTGCGCTGATCGTTTGAGCGCTGCCCGCCGCTGCTGGATTAATCGAGCCAGTTCCAGACACCACCGTCAGGTCAAAGGTCAGATCGCTACGGAATGGAGAAGCGGGAAGCCCTGCATGATTGTATAGTTTGTTCCCCCCTGCGGGTGCATCCGAAAAACAATACCTTACATACTGCGGACTCGTGACCGAAGCGGCTGAAACCACCACAGTGTCTGAGTCGATACTCGCGCCGGCAGGCACAAAATTCAGGTCGCTCCCTGCAATTTCAAAATTCTCAAGCGGACCACCCGGAATTTCAAGCACTGGGTCGAAGCCCGATTTTTGGCCAACAAACAGTCCATTCTCTGCATAGTCAAACAACACGCGTATACTAGAACCTTCGATGATCGTTTCATTTATGATCGGCCCACTGTAGGGAATATTTTGACCGAATTGCTGTGCCAATGCCCACTTTGAAAGTCTGGCCCCAGGATCTTGTTTGTTGGTGGGGTGAATATCGGTATCATCGCCGACATCAATTAACACCGCCATGCCAGCATTGGGCTCTGATAAAGCGCTGAGTTGCCCCTCTCGAATTAAGGTGTAGGATGCCGAGTTGAAATTAGGCAACTGGCAATACCAGACTGGCAAATCAGCAATACCCCATGCCGCACGATAGCCACGGATAAGGGCAAGCATTTTGAAGCCATAAAGTTCTGGCACGGAACGATCCGTCTCTCCCTGATAATAGAGCACACCAGAGAGTCCATAGGGGGCGAGTGGCCCGATCATCGCATTGTAAATTTGATACAAATTACTAATCTGGCCTTGTTGCTGCGCGTAGAGTTCACCCGCCAACTCAGGCACAAGCTCCATACCCTCTGGGTTCACAAAGCGGTTGATCCGCTGTCCACCATAACTGGCATTGATCAGCCCTACCGGAACGCCCGTTTGCGCATAAATATTTCTTGCGAAGTGATAGCCCACTCCGGTGAAACGACCAATCGTATCGGGTGTTACAGACTCCCACTCGTGTTTAATTCCTGGCTCGTATTGCAACACATTAGCGGTAGCGCGCTCGACTTGCATCTGCCTGATGTTTGGGTTCGTATCGTTTGAAAAGGATGCATAACCCAACGTCTGGTTCATCCCCCATTCCATATTGGATTGCCCGGTTGCTAAATAGACATCGCCAAAGATGACGTTCGACAAGCTAATTTGCACCTCGCCGTCTAGCTCAAGGGTGAGGGTGTGAGGCGTACCATTATCAGCAGGTTGAGATGGGATGGTTGTAGTCCAGTCGCCATCAACATCTACAGTCGCTGTCGCGACGCTCACACCGTTTAACTTAATATCCTGCACGTCGCCAGGCCGCCCCCTTCCCCAAATCGGATTGTTTCGGTCGCGCTGTAATACCATTTGACTACTGAATGCGTAGTGCACTGAGACTACACGTTCTGAACTGGGGCTAAATATAAATTCATCTGCACGGCGCGCTACGTTGCTAATCCGCACCTCGTCTATCAGGCCGTCAAACTCATTACGAAATTCGCCGCGTGCGTTACTGCCAACCATCAGCTCACCCACCGAGCTGGAGCTAAAGTCTTCACTCAGTGTTGCCGTGCCAATAAGATTGGCTTCGGACGCACCCGCATCGACTCGTGTCCAATAGAACTTAACATTGTCAGTGACACCGCCCTCACCGTCGTAGGTTACAGCAACATGGAACCACTCATTAGGCACAAATGCGTGGGGACCAGTGAAAGGGATGTCGGTCTCTACCCCACCAAAATTAAGGTCGGTATTGATGAAGAGACTAGGGCCACGGTTACTGTTCCCATTATCTCTCGAAAGGATCAATTGAAATTTATTAAGCGCGGTGAGCCAAACCATTGCCTCCCAAGTAAGCGCGCCTGAGGGAGCCTGATAATTCGCTTGAGTCGCACTGGTTGAACTGGTTGCGAAAGCACCCCCACCATCCGCAACGGTCGCGCTGTTATACAATCCATTGCCCGATTGAACCGGTGAAAACGCATTACCAAAACCTGCCACGGCCGGGGCGGCGTAACCACCGCTTGCCGTGCCACTGCGCCCGATGGTCCCTCCATTACTATCTAAGTCAAAGGACGCTCCCGTTGTGCCTGAATTGACGAAGCTGCCACTCGCCTCATCAAAATGGTAAAGTATCAGTGTTGCGACGTCCGCAGTGTAAGGTGCAAAAGGGGCAACTGGCGCAACAGGAACAAAGATGAATTCATCTGCGGCACGTGCAACCGCGCTGACTCTCTCTTCATCAATCAAGCCTCGGAGTTCGTTTCGAAACTCACCTCTGCCATTACCACCAACCATCAGCTTGCCTGTAGAGCCAGCGTCAAAATCTGCTGAAAGCGTTGCGCTAGCAATCAGGTTTGCCTCAGTCGCTCCGGCATCTAGCCTCGTCCAATAGAATTTAAGATTATCGGTAACGCCTTCCTCTCCGTCATAAACAACAGCGACATGAAACAACTCATTGGCAGCAAACGCGTGGGCTCCTGAGGTGGGTAGCACAGTCTCCGCACCACCGAAATTCAAATCTCCATTGATGACCAAGTCGGGACCACGATTACTCGAACCATTGTCTCTTGATAAAATCGCCTGATATCCACTCAGTGTCGCAGTCGATATGACAGCCTCCCACGTAAGCGCACCTGACGCCGCTTGGTAATCAGCCTGCGTCGCGCTAGTCGCACCACTCGCAAAAGCACCGCCACCATCGGCAGTCGCCGTGTTGCCACTAAAAAATCCATTGCCCGAATGAAGCGGTGAAAACGCATTGCCAAAGCCAACTGCACCGGACGCGACAAAACCTCCAGTGGTCGAGCCGCTGCGACCGGTGGCTCCACCATTATTGTTTAGATCAAACGATGCGCCCTGACTGCCGAAGTTGCTATAACTACCACTCGCTTCATCAAAATGATAAAGCACCAGCGTGTCAGCATCTGCGACATAGGGAAAAAAAACCGTTGCGTTGCTGGTGGCAGTTGTGAGGGCACAGGCTGCCAACGAAAGAAGGATGCCGCGAGAGAGCAGCTTACTTGGGAAAAGGATTTGCAAATTCATATTTAAACGTAGCGGGTTACTTAAACCTTCGAGTATGCAATACAACGAAAGCCCGATGCTACCAGAGGGACGTCACGTATTGATCATGAGCGGGAGGAGATCGCGATACTGATAAACGTGCCCGGAGCTATTTTCACCTTGATACCAGAGCACCGTCTGCTAAAAGAATGTGACCAGCCTGTTTCTTGAGGTGCCCATAGAAATCGCATCGGGGTATGGCTTTCGAATGGGGGTGTTAGCGATTCACTCGCCGTCTTTATAACGTGGCACGGACCAGAGCTTCTTCAGAAAATGCGCGACCATTTTGGGATGGCGGTCACGGGTGAAGACGCCCTTCTTGTTGCCTCCTACGCGGCAAAAATTCTGCGCCGTGCGAAAGTCGGCGAAGTTCCAGAGGTGCTCACCGACGACGTAATCGAGATCGCGCATGACTTCGATCAAGCCCATCACGAGCTCGGTCTGGTATTCTTCACTCCACTGCTCGGCAGGGAGCGAATGCATGCCCGAAATCGTGTCTGCACCAAATTCAGTGATGAAGATCGGCTTCTTAAATGCCTTGTGCATTTTTTCGAGTGTATCGCGCAGGTCTTCCTTCGCCTCAGAGACCTGCCCCGGCAGGTGATACCACCCCGGATATAGGTTCACGCCCACAACATCGAAGAAGTCCATGACGAGGTCATTTTCGGCCTTACATGTGATCATCGTAATCGGACGCGTGCTGTCCATCGAACGAGTCAAGTCTGCGAGAGCCTTGAAGTAAGGAACGGATACCTCGCGGTCCGTCGTCGCCTCGTTGGCGACAGACCACATGATGACTGACGGATTGTTACGATCGCGCTCGATCAACTCAGCGAGCACGGTCTTATGATTCTTCAGCGTGTTCTCGTTGACGTAATCGAAGTTGATCGAAACCGCCGGTGCTTCAGAAATGATGAGAAGTCCCTGTTCGTCAGCGAGTTGAATCAGTTCCTCTGAATACGGATAGTGCGTGGTGCGATAGGAGTTCGCATTGATCCAGCGGAGGATCTCATGATCACGAATGTTCACACTATGGTTGAGGCCTTTGCCGATCACAGGAAAGTCTTCGTGCCGACCAAAGCCTTGCAGGTAAACGGGCTTACCGTTGAGCAGCACGCGATTGGCAGTGACTTCAACCGTGCGGATTCCGAAACGCTGTGAATACTCGTCGAGCAGTGCGCCGTCTGCATCCAAAACTTGGATACGCGCGTGATAGAGTTCGGGTTGGCCGACATCCCAGAGACGTGCATTTGCGATGCGTAGCGTTGCAGTAAACGAATCTCCGCTGAGTTGGGCCTCCACAGATGTGCCAGTCTCTTCGTAGAGGATGGTTACCTTTGCTGCCTTGCCGCCGAGTTCACCCGCGAGTTTAACGATACCATCGGCGTCTTCGACGAGTGTTTCAACTGCGATCTTTTCGACCCACGCGCCTTTCGAGGTGGTGTAAATCGAAACTGGACGCTGGATGCCCCCATACGGAAAGAAATCGAACGGGGTGTCTGGATACTGGCCTGCGAATTGGCCCGGCTCGGGCTTGTTTTGCAGATTACCCATTGGAATTGTTTCCGCAGAAAGAATATTATCAAGACGCACGCACAAGTTGTTCTCTGCTTCAAAGCTAACACACTCAGTGATATCAAACTCGAACGGCGTATAGCCTGTTTCATGGTCGCCGAGGCGCTTACCGTTGAGGAAGACTTCGGCACGGTAACTGGCCGACGCGAAACGTAGAACAATGCGCTCCTCACAAAGCAAGCGTGGCATCGTGAATTTACGATTATACCAGACTCCTTTGTCCCAGACGCGGAATTCTTCCTCCGTATAAAGGTCGTTGTAGCTGCTGGGCACGGCCACCTGTTTTTCAGGAATAAAGCCTGTCGAGTAGTCCTTTTGATCCAGTTCCCGGGCAAAATCCCAGATACCGTTTAAATCAAATAAATTGCGAGTCGTTGTTCGTTTTGGATAAATCACTCTATTTAGTAGTTTGCAGTTATTATGTTAAATTATAAAAATAGACACTGGTCTATTCGTCTTCGAAGCCTGGCGCGGGCAGGTTCTGCCATGAGGTGGAACGCAGGGGATTGCTGTCGGGCATTAGTTCAGACCAACGGCGTTCATTCCACTTGTGAGGAGGCGGTAAATCGGCTGCAAACACCTGGTAGTCGGCCATCATTCTTTGGGCCAATTCGGGATGTGTCGTGAACAGGTTATAAGCTTCGGGCGGATCATTCACGTGATCATACAACTCATGATAGCTCGCCTGCCCCGTAGGAGAATCATAGAGCAACCCGGGGTTAAGCGCTCCGACAAAACGCAAGATATGGTCGTCGGTAATGACTGCCCATGCCACTGGAAAGAGGTCACGTCTTGCCTCTGCGTCGCCGATCACTCCCTGCGCCGTGTAGCCCCACGCAGGCGCGTGTATACCAGCAAAATAGAGTGATTTATGGTGTGGTCCCTCGGGATCATTCAACAGTGGCAGCAAACTCTTACCGTCAATGTTTGCCGGCACTTCAGCGCCGGCAAGCTCTAGCGCCGTAGGCAGCACGTCCATCAGCGAAACCATGCGCTCTATTTCTACCCCGCTGACATTGAGTATTGGCCCGACCATCAGCAGCGGCACACGAACACCTCCAAGGAAATATTGTCCTTTATGCCCACGGTGCGTGGCATTTCCAGGAATAAGACTCAAGTCTCCTTTGCCGATCTTACACGTTGCGCCGTTATCAGATGTAAACAGTAGAACCGTGTTCTCCCATTCGCCTGATGCTTTAAGATGATCGACAATACGCTTTACCGATTGATCGACTGCATACACGTGCGAATAGAAACGATCCACCGCCGCATCCCCTGTATTGATCTGATTGCGGTATTGCTCCGGCGCATCGACATCGAGTGGGATGTGAACTGCGTGGAGGGCTAACTCCACAAAGAACGGATCGCCTGCACTGACGGACTTATCAATAAACTCGAGCGCCTTACGAGTGAACAGGTCCGTATTGTATTCGGGCTGAACGCCAGTGTATTCGCGGTTTTCCCACAAGTTACGTGCGTTGTAGTATTGGCACTCCCAGAGATTGTAAAAGAAGGCGTAGTCGAAACCGTGATTGAGTGGATGGTCACGCTCGATCACCGAACCCCAATATCCAGAATTCACGACGTCTTCTTTGGTGCCGCCTGCCGCTTTAATCTCATCGCGCATGGAGTGGTCACGAGAGCCAACGTGCCATTTACCGATGAAGCCAGTCCGATAGCCTTGCTCCTGCAGAAGTGGAACGAGTGACCTCCCCTTCGGCAGGCCACAGATGTTAATGTCAATGTTGCGGTAGGCTCCCCAGCGAATCGGATTGTTTCCAGTCAGTAAGCCCTGTCTAGAAGGCGCACACAGACTACTCGCAGAAAAGGCTCGATTAAAAAGGATGCCCGCGTCCGCAAGTGTCTCCATGAAGGGCATCGCTAGACGAGCTGCCTCAAGTGCAGCTGCGGGTGAATACGGTGTATCGGCTGCAATCGCATATTTAACGAGTCCCGGATCAATGTCACCCAGCTCAAGGTCTTCGATCATGGGTGCAAACTGCCCGATCCCAAAATCGTCCATCAAGATAATGAGCACGTTCGGCCTATCTAGGCTGAGTGAGTTCGGCTCTACTTCCGTCGAAAAGCCAGCAGGCGTGAACACGCAAGACAGTGCACAGAGCCAGCATCCGAAAGGTCGTCCTTTAAATAGTTGAAGCATAGAGTAGTCGTTAAAATATTTGGATAAGCTTTAAGAGATACGGCGGCCGTCGTTTAAACCATGATCGATCAAAAACTCACGACCATCTTGTAGGGCAATTCGCACACCACAAGGGCTCCCTGCAATCGTCCAAGGCAGCACTTCGTAATCTTTAATGAGATCCATCTCATCTGCAGTCCACGACTCACCATCAGTGCGATGCAGGAGAATAGTGATCAACACTTTCATGCCTCCATAATCGAGTGCACGCGTTTGTTCACAGTAAAGCACGGTGCTGCTAGCAGTCTCGGAATTGCGACCTTGATGAACGCGATACGACACTTCATCCCACCCATGAACGGGAATCAACGCGAGGCGACGACCATCCGAAATAGCAGCTTCGAGCCCGTCTCCGCGCGAGGTAACTCGCGCCAAGTCTCCGTCCAGATGAGGCAGCGCAAAGTGGCCGAGTTGCAGCTCATAACGATACGGCACGCGGACACGGTCGACACGGATCACACCTCCAGGAATTGGAATATCAGCGAGGTCGATACGTTCGGGACCGCGATTGACGCCGCCCTTACTCGGATCGCCCAAACCCATTGGCTGAGTGTTTTGCAAGCGGTAGATGACGCCGTCTTCAAATTTATTAAACGCACAGTTCAAAGGAATCCGGAAGTCATCGCCCTTATCCTTTTCACGGATCGAGTAGTTCGCAGCATTAGCGCCCTCTCCGGATTCCGGCTCTAGCGGAAAGTCTGGATTAAATTGTAACTGATTGTAATAGGCATCGTGCGAATACACTTTTCCAGTGCGCAGCTCCGTGGTGCCCGTTTTACCGTGATTGGTGATCTGGATGCCAGGGCCTTCGAGTTCAATCGTGCGACTTTCATCACCAAGCTGTGCCCAGTGTCCTTCGTTCTCGGCGGCCTGCCAAAAAGGGCTGTCTGCTGGCTGGAGAAGCGCGACAAAAATCTTGGCCAACCAGAACGGACTCGCCGCACAGCTATAAAACTGAATGAGCGGCTCGAACGGACCATAATAACCGAGGCACGGCAGACCGTTTACGAAGACATCATCGCGCGTCATAAACTGCAGCAAATTGCCCGAAGCCAGACGCCGTGCGAAGCCAGGATCAACGACTGGATCTTCAAGCAGGAAGTGCGCGCCGAATGCGGTCGATGCCGCGAAGCGATAAATGATGCTGCGGCCCCACATCGGTTGCTTACCGTCGCGTGCATAAAAGTGCGGCCAGGTCGTCATGAACTCGCGATTACGTTTTTTAATAATCGCAGCCAGCTCCGGCGCATGCTCGTTACCATACCACTGACACCAAAGTGGCCCATAAAAATGAAAACCCCACGGATTGTAGAGATCGAAATTCACGTCGTCGATGTACCAACCATCGCCGACATAGAAACTGAGCAGGTGCTGCAAGTGGTCCGTAAGCGCCACTTCATCGATCTTAAAGCCATTCACCTTTAAGAAGATCAGCATGAGGACATTGAAGAAGCGCCAGTTGTGACCGATACTTAAAGCGTGCGCATAGTCCGAAAGAACATCGGCGACTTGCTGTTTTTCAGCCGTCGAAAAACTATCCCAAAGATGCTTTCGGCACGTCATCAAATTGATCGCCAAGGCAGCGCCTTCGACGGTCTGCTGATACTGCATGCGCCCCGTCTCCACAGTCATCTCTGAAATCAATCCCCAGAATCGTGGGGACTCGGGATCGGTGCCTTCGAGAATACGCTGCTTATAATACTCGCGAAGCGGTATGCCATTCGAGCTACATTCAGGATCTTCATTGATCAAGTGCGCCGCTGCCATCAACGTGCGCGCGACACCCTCGAATTCTGCCGAGCGAAAACGGTGCTCCGGATCATCCGGCTGTGGATAGGTAATCTCACTCTGACGAGGCAGCACGATCGCATCATCCTTACTATCAATGTGTTGAAAGACTCCGTCGATGAGGTGCTTTGCACAGTCCAACCAATGCTGGCGAGTCATACCCGTGCAAGGGGAATTCTCGAAATCGAGTTTTTTAGGGACGTAGGCCCCAGTCGCTACCGGAATTGTTGAAATCATCGTTTTTCTGTGTGTGCTTTATAAATCATAAATGGCTCTATACTTCTTTTACTCTCCAAGTCGCCGCTTACGCTGATCAAGCCAGAGAGATTGTGGCACCAAGTTTTCACCCTTTCCAATGCCTTCGGAAAAATCCTCTGGCTCATTATTACTTTCAAAATTCACGTCAGTTGATACTCGGTAATTTGCGCCACTCGTTCCGATAATGTAGCCGTATCTCGCTTGGTCTGAGAGGATGATTTTTGGATACTCACGCCCCTCGCCCGAAGTATTCCAATAAACACCGTGAGCCGAAGTCAGACCGGGGTTCCGTGGTCCACCAAAATTTTTGCGGTGAAAGGACTCAAAACGACTATTATCAAGATGACAGGCATCCCAAAGGTTGGAGTGACTTAAAAAGTAATGCGTGTCAGAGCCTTCACCATCTGTTTTGTATAAGTTATTTTCGTTCTTTGCATTACCAACCGCTCTCCCGGTATTGCGGTCCGTGTGGTTATGAAAAACGTTGCCGGAAGTCCCAGAACCCAGCAGGACAAGACCATGGCGGGAATTGATAGTTTCGCAATCAATGACCAAGCACTCATTCGATTCAGCAAGGGTGATCATATACCCATTACCACCGGCTCCTCCGTACTGAGGATTTTGCATGATACAGTTTTGCACGGTAATATTGAAGGATTTGTGAAGTCGAATTCCGTTGGAAAGTATGTGCGTCGGAGTGGTATTTTTCTCATAACGAAAGCTGCGCACATTTTTAACCCAGCAATTGTAGGCGTATTGGATCTGTATCACTTGAGAACGATGCGCTTGCCACGCTAGTGAGCCGTTTTTAACATAATCTCCCTGTCCCCAACCCTCCTGACCACCCGAGCGGTGCGGAGCGATCTCCTTGTTGCCGATGGACAAATCTTCAATACCACAGCCAGTGATACGTTTTAAAATTTTATAAACGACCGGATTATCACGTGTCAAAATACTGTATCGTGCAGGCACATTCAGTTCGATCCAACCCGCTTCAGCATTCACGCTCGTTACAATTCGCTTGTAGTATGCAGGGGATGGCCCGGTCTCGGGGTTGCTCGGATCAGGATCGCCCGGCACTCCCCACCATTTGCTTTGTCCGTGCTCGACGATCCATTCGTAAGTAAAGTCCCAACGAATCTCAACAAGATCACCCGCCAAGAATGGAACTGTATCTTCGATATATAATCGATGTGAAGGCCCTGTAACATCTTTCACGATCGCAACTTTTTCAGAATCGTAAGCTTGTGCAGAAGGACCAGCGGTAGCGACACGAATAATTGCCGCACCGTGCATCGTGGTGGTATAATTAACAATTCGAGTTTGTTCGCTGCCGGCACCCCGAAGAAGCACATTATCTCGGCTGAGACGTAAGACTTCAGACTGCCCATCAGGCAGAGAGACCTTATAGGTGCCTGCGGGTAGATACACGATTCCTCCCTCGGGATAGCTTCCTGCATCATCAATCGCATTTTGAATATGGCTTGTACTATCTTTAACTCCAGTCGGGTCTGCTCCGTAATCCACGACGACATCAAAAATAGAACTCGATCCACTGGGCAGAGGTGCCTCTCCCGACGCATATCCCGCGTATGAAAAATCTTGTAGAAACTTGTCGGAATAAAATGAGACAGTCTCCTCAGGTGGTGTCCAATCAACTGGATACAGCTCACTACGCCAGCCATAAACACTCGCACACATGAAGCATAGGCTAGAAATCAAAGCTACGGTAACTGATCGTTTCTGATTCATTTATTTTTAAGAATTTAGTCTCATATAGATTAAAAATTAACTTTTCCATGATTGGTCCCATGAAAAACCCCTCCACACATTAAGGGAAGGGCTTTGCTTTAAGAATTAATCCCTATTAATCAAAAAGTTGTACGACTCTTCGCAACCTCCACTCGAGATCAATACTACAAAAGGATGACTAAGCGCGACGGCGACGGCGACGAACCATCACAAAGCCAAGTACAGCAAGACCCGCTAGCATTGCGGATGTTGAGGGCTCAGGGACGACGGCAAGCGTGAAGCTCTCGATGCGCACACCCGTATCTGGCCCCGCATAACTAGCGAAGAATGAAGCCAAGTCGCTATTTGAAGTGCCTCCAATAACAATCAAATTAAGTGATGTGAGGTCGACAAATGGATCATTACCCGCAAAATCCGTTCCGCTTCCTGCAAACCCCCAGCTCACAGACTGGGTCGTGTTCCCGCGGTCCACGACAATCCCCTCTTCGGCACCACCGGCAAATAGAACCTTGATACCAGTAAGCTGTAGCCCAAGTGATGCACTTAGACCAGAAGCATCAATACCGAAAGACATACCTTCGCCACTTTCAAGCCCATTGGAACCGCCACGAATACCAAATGGACCGCTGCCTGCACGATCAATATTAGCGGCTGTTCCCGTTCCATAAGTCGCACCCGCCGTGGTATTCACTGAGTTAAAACCTGAGATTGTGAAATTGAACGTGCCACTGAATGCAGCAACCTGCGTTGTGCTGCCAGTCACAGTATAATCAGAAAAAGCAGTAATATTCGGGTCGATCGCATTACCAGAGCTGTCAAAAGCCAATGCAGTCGTGTCGGTAGTAACACCCTCCGTGCCGCCACCAAGAGCTGTCAGCGTAATCTGCGCACTAGCAAAACTAGCGCCTAATGCTAATGAGGATAAAATCAGAGTTGGGAGTTTGGATTTCATTTTTTTATATGGGTTTAATTTTCGGCAGTTAGCCAGTAGAGGGTTAATAACTTAAAAAAAATGACATGCGTCAAAGAATGTTATGCGCAAAAATTAATTTGTTTTGCGCAAAAATTATCTACCTAAAGAAATGAAAATCAGTTCAAAACTTCCGATCTTGAAGGCTCCCCTTCCTTGTAAGTCATCGCTTACGATAGAAGCGGGCTCTGTATTGATGGTTCCGCCACGGACAGTTAGATTGAGTGAACTAAGATTTGCAAAACGAACATCGTTCTCAGGGAAAAATCTGCGGTGCTACGTTCATAGCCATAAGTGACTCGACTTCGCAGATTCGCACGATTAACAACGCTGCCCATCTCTTCGCCTCCAACGAATCAAAATTTCACACCAGTGAGTTGACAGGCTCGCGACGAATCAGGCTAGCTACTGCATAATCTTCATACCTCTTTCCAGTCTTTGGATTCGCAACGTTACCACTAGAATCAATCAACCAGGCCGTTACATCAGGAGATATCCGAACCCCCTTCAGTGCCAGTCCCCTGGGAGTTGAGAACGATCTGCTCAGTTGCTGGTGCAGTCCACAAGAGCAAATAAGATGCCGTGGATAGCTTATATTTATCAATCAAATTTACGGGATTAGTTTCTAGAGAATCAAGGCTCAATCGTCGGCACCGTATCAAGGATAAATCCTCGGATTCGAAAATTACCGGCCCCAAAATCATTTCCGAAAATGGATGCTACCTCACGATCTGCCTCACCACCGCGTACGGTCAGGTTGAGTCCGTGAACGTATACGATGTCATTTGTGACCTCCATGTCTGCGCCACTACCGCGGTAGCCGAAGGTGCCACGTAGGTCGGTGTTAACGCGATTGACGATCGTGCCGACCCCAGGCGCTCCAACAAAGACGATTTCAATGCCCAGCAACCTTAACGAAAGTGAAGGATCAAGTCCGGTCGTATTGATCTCAATTATAATACCTTCCAGAGCATCGATCCAAATGGTATCACCATCGCGAACCCCAATATCTCCATTTCCGGCACGATCAATACCTCCCTTTTTGAGAATTGCTCCAATATCCGCGCTATCATCAACACGGGCAGCCGCTCGAATCGTAAAACTAAACGTCGAATTAAACCCATCCACTTCAGCGACCCTACCAGTCACTTCGAAATCATCGAAGCCTCTGCCAGCCGCACTGTCCGCGACCTTGCCAGACGCATCTATGCTGAAAATTGTGGTATCCGTATCTTTCGCAGATCCCTCTGTACCAGTCCCGAGGGAATCAAGCGTCACCGCGGCACTCAGAGAATACGCAAAGATTACAAAAAAAGGCAGGGAACAAAGGGGGGGAAGTCTCATAAAGGTTAGGGGTCACGTTCTGCTGTCAGATTTATTCAAACTTCATAGTTGTCAAAAGCTATTTTGCGCAGAATTATATCTGTTTTACGCAAAAATGAAATCTCCCAAACCCCTTGAGAAAGCGAAATAAACACCCAATACGGACGATCGCCTTGGCGCTCAATACGAATGAATACGCCTACCAAAGAGAAAAGCTGCAGGGCATCATCCAGTATTTTTTTCGGCAGTTTGACTTTCAGCTCCACTACAGCGACTCGATCACCCCTTTTGTTCATGTAAAAGATCTCGTGGGCTGGAAGGGCGACGGAGTCATTGCCGAAATCTACAGTCAAGAGGAAGAAACCATTTTACGGGATCTGGGTATCCCCTTCGTCAACACATCCAGTTACCAATCAGAGCATGCAATGCACACCATCTGTCCTGATAACCGAGAAATCGGTCGAATGGCGGCTCGGGAATTGCTTAAGTCTGATCTCGATAATTTCGCATTTGCGGGCTCGCCGCATCTTGCGCACTCAATGGCTCGCTACCAGGGCTTTTTAGATCATTTAAAATCAAGGGATGCCCAATGTGATCATTCATTAATGGATGCCTTTGCTAAGGCTAAACGCAATCCGGGCGCTTCAATAGAAAGCGTCTCTCCCAAAGTGTTCGTTAATGCCTTACGCAATCTAAAACTCCCCGTAGGCATCCTCGCCGCAAGCGACCGCATCGGAATCTCCATATTGCTGGCCTGCCGCGAGCTCGGGCTACGTTCGCCAGATGATGTCGCTCTGATTAGCGTGGATAACGATAAGATATTTACACAGCTCTCATTTGTAGGGATGACCAGCATCATGCCGAACTCATGGGCAATCGGCTATGAGGCGGCTAAACTATTAAAGCGTTTGATCGACGGTGAATCAATCGAACCTAAACAAATCAAGATCCCGCCTAAAGGAATCGTACAGCGGGACTCGACTGACCCGATTCGATCCAGATACAAGGAGGTCGCCTATGCGCTCCGTTTCGTAAGAAACCATCATCAAGAGAATATCGACGTCAGCAGCTTACTTGAAGTGCTTCCAGTCTCTCGCCGCTGGCTTGAAAATAAATTCAGAGAAGAGGTCGGGCACGGAATCTCACAGGAAATCAGGCGTGTTCGGATCGAGCGAGCCAAGGCACTCTTGACCACTACAAATCAATCACTCGATCAAATCGCCAGAGAATGTGGATTCAACAGCGTCGTGCGCTTCAATTTCGCTTTTCAAAAACTACTCGGCACGAATGCCACCGACTATCGAAAAAATCACCCAGCTGATGTTTGAGTATTGATTTTTGTAATGAGATTCTCAGCGATTCAAGGGGACGAATATTCAAGCCGATAAAACATTTGGCTCTGTTCGGGGTGAATGCCTTCACTGTAAGTGTCTGCCTCTTCCGTCGAGAAGACGACCTGCCAAAAATTATTGCTCAACGCATTCGTACGAAAGACATTTACTTGCCCAGGAATATCGCCGTCCGTCCAATTAAGAACGGCAGAATCGGCCTCGCGTTGAATCAAAAATGTTTCAAAAAGAGGATCAGGTGGAAGCACCTCCAAGACGACCGAAATGAGCCTAAATGAGTTGCTCGCCCCCAGGTCACTATTCCCGTAGAAGATTGCCACATTACCGGAGGTTCCCCCAGCAACAAAAAGATCGAGTGCATTTATATCGGCTGAAACCCGCCCACTTCCGATTTGAATGTCGGGAGACGTTTGACCGCCTCCGACAATCAGTAATTCACCCGATACGAGATTTTGAACTGTGAAAGACTCGTCGGAATCAACAAACTGCACCACTAGCTCAGAAAGTTGTAAACGCATGCGCGGGTCAACGTTAACAGCATCAAGGTTAATTTGAATGCCTTCTAATTGGCCGATACCACCCGCATCGACTCCGATACGACCTTGTGAATCTCGACTAACAATTCCGTCCACTCCCTTCGAGACGATCCCACCCGTGGTCGCGACTAGTGCAATCGCATCGAGCTCAATTGCGATACTAGACGAAGCCCCAAAGTTGGTCGCACCACTGATTTCGAAGTCTGTCGCTTGAGTCGTCGCGAACCCTGTCGTACTGACTCCGAGCTCAAGGCTTAAGGTAGAAATCCCATTGCCCGCCTGAATCGAGGTCAACTCAAGCTTATCTTTACTCGCGATCGACCATCCGAGACCGCACAGTTTAAAGTCGGAAATAGATGAGGGCATGAGCGTGGCAATGACATCAGACGTCCCACCAGAGAGTTTAATCCCAAGAGCTGAGACATCGAATTCGAGAACTGTGCTAGGGCTATCTAAACCAGCAAGCACTCGGTAACTCATTCGTCCATTGCTAATAATCTCAGCAGACTCTCCAGCACTAAGCCCTGCGAGTGTAAGCGTTTCGAGTTTGATCTCGAACAAGGGAGACATGTTGCTGGTGTTCACTTCAATCTGAATGGCCTCACGATTAGTAGCCACTGGGCTGATTCCATCCGTCCCTCCTGCCACACCGATCCAACCATTCACATCAGTTACAATGATACCATCTGAAAGCTTCTGTCCTTTTGAAGCTTCAACCGTCGAAATCGATGCAACCGCATCTAATGTAATCTCAAATGCTGCGCCCGCAGCAGCGATGGTTGAAGTTCTCCCGACTAGATCGAATAGCTCTGGCGAAAGATTTTGGGCACTTCCGGTTGCACCAATTGACACTTTGGAAACTACTTGGCTAGGGGCCCCACTCACTGGTCGGAATGCCATTTGAATGACTGAACCGACACGCTTCTCAAGTTGATCCAAATACAATGAGGGTGGATAGAGCGTCTTGCCGAGCCCTTCGCCCTCCACGTGATCATCGGGGGCGGTATCAACCGAGGCACGCTCGAAAGCGATGACGGAATCGACATCACCACTAGTTCCAATGACGTAGCCATAGCGCCCCTGCTCTGTCGTCACCAACTTGCCAGGGTATTGAGTTCCAGCACCACGCAAGTTCCAATAGCCCCCATGCGCAGAAGAAAGCGCGTGCCCAGTCGTAGTCCGGAAAATCGCCTCGTAAAAACTATCCACTGCGCTACACTGATCCCAGAGGTTGGAATGGCTAAACTGCATGTGATTATCACTGCCATCTCCCCCACCTGTGTTGTAGCTTCCGGTCGAACCCGTTGCGCGATTACTCAGGCGATCTTCACAGCGCAGGAAGACATTACCCGTGGTGCCGGAGTGCGAGACGACGAAACCGTGCCGATTAAATTCAGCAATCGAATCGACAATCAAGCACTCATTGGCGTCTTGGATACGATACATGTAGCCGTTGCCGCCACCACCGCCGTATTGCGGCCTTTGAAAATAGCAGTTACGAACGGTTATATTTTTGGCCCGCAACAGACGCACTCCATTGGAAAGCATGTGCGCCGTCGAGGTGTTCCCAGCGGGTTGAAAACTTTCAACTCCAGACACCCAACTATTATAGCAAAACTCCACTTTAATCAGCCAAGAAGCATGCACGTCGTAAGCTGAAGTCCCTTCAATGGTATAATCTTCCTCCTCCCACTCAGACCCGGGGTGCTGAACGTTTCCGATAGACAGATCCTCGATTCCACATTCAGAGATATATCCAGTGAGTTTGGAAACACGTGCATTATCGCGAGTCAATATCGCGTAGCGCATCGGTATATCAACATCGATCCAGCCCTCCGCTGAATTAACTGCTGTCACGTGGCGGCGATAGGTAGATGCACTCGGAATCAATATGGTATCATTCCAGTAGTCCTCCATTTGATGCTCTGTAATCCACTCTTCAGTAAAGTCGCGCACAATGTGAATGAGGTCACCCACTGCAAACGAGGATGTATCATCAAGGTGAATACGATGTGTCGGGGTGGTAATATCTTGAGAAATGAGAACAGGCGTTACCTCCACAGGGTTCGCCGATCTAATTTGAAAGATAGAACGATTTCGCATTTCTATAGTCGTATTGAGTATAAAAGTCTGCCCTGCACCACTCCCACGAACAATCACACCAGAACTATCGATACGAAGCACTGAAGTATTGCTAGTTGTCGAAACCTTGAACAGGCCTGCTGGTATCGAAACGACCCCTCCGCCTGCAGCCTCGGCAGCGTTAATGGCAGCTTGAATCGCACCAGTGCTATCGGCCGAGCCAAAAGGATCCGCACCATACGTAATAACATCAAAGATCGGCCCAGTGGGTTGAGGGATCGCGACTTCACCACGGCGATAGCCTGCATAAGAAAAGTCTTGAAGCATTTTGTCGTGGTAAAAAGATCGCCCGGTCGGCGGTTGCCAATCTTCGGGATAAAGAACACTACGCCAAGGTGCGTTCACGCCAGCCGAGGTTTTGACAACGTCCAACTCAAAACCTGTGACGCGAAAAGAGCTTACCGGGTCGACCGTTTTGTTTGCGAAAATCGCTAGTACTTCCGTGTCGAAGCTACCTGCGACTGTCATAATACTGAGCTCCCGTATGTCGATCATGCCGTTGAATGAGCTAGTCAAACTTTTCTCAAATACATTCCGGTTTACCATGGTGTAGGATTCATCTCCGTTGACAAACTCGACCCTTACACCAGTGACCTGCCAAGTATAGCCGAGCTCTAAATTCGTTGCATCCAAACCAATCGTGATGCCTTCGCCAGTGTTGATTCCAGCATTAATATTAGTGATACCCAACCTCCCACTACTGTCACGATCAAGTAGTCCACTTTCAAGACGGGCTCCTGATTCGGTCATTAGGTTGGCCGCTTCAAGCGTCAGCGCCAGTGTGTGCACATTGACGCCGGACTGACTGACACCACCCGTCACCAGATAGTCGCCAGCGGTGGACGCATTACCTGCTGAATCGATTTGAATTTGAGTGGACTCAAGGAAAAAATCTTCCGCGCCAGTCGTCGAAGTTAGCGTAATTTGCCCCGAAACATGACTTCCGGAAAACGCAAGGACGCAGAGATAAAAAAAGCAACCAATCCTCTTATCCTTCATTGAGCGCGGAGTGTTCATCTAGTTTCGCCTGAAGCACTAGAGCCAAGAACCGTAAAAAAGTATGAGAATCAATCACTCAGAGACCTCTGCTTCAGTGCGCAAGCGATAGAAAATTTTATCCATTGAGGGGACTGCCATTGGAATACTCACTTCATACAAGGTGCGCTGGTTGCCTAAATCCGTCGTCGACCACGACTCGATACCCAGCGGAAACCACTCCGAAAGATTGGGGGACCACTCGGGACTGAAGAAAGCGTTTACTCCGATGTCCGCGCGCCATGGGATCTGGAATCTAACTTGCGCATTTTCCAGTGCGACGTCCGGCAGCGGACCACTTGGCGCCTGCGGGTCGATACCGCCGAGAAAGCTATTTAAATTCGTCGTGCCGCCGGGCGTCAATATTTTGGAGAACGCGGAATCCTGAGCGGCGATACCTTGATTTGTCACCCAATCATCGTAGGTTTCAGTGTCGGGCACTTCGATCACTAAGCGGGGCCTTAACGCTGAGTCGGTGAATTCGCGGGAGTTGAAATTATAAACAGGCCCGCTTGCGCTTTGCGCGAGCACCTCGAGCCGCAGGGTTAGACTGTCGTCCTGATCGACCCGCTGTAAAATGGGATCGACGGGTATGGAAACCGAACCTGAAGCGGCATCGCCCGACCAATTGGCAACGACATTGTTGAATGTTGGGTAGTTGCTCCAGTTGACGCCAGTTTCGGTCCAGTTCCCTCCATCACCTGCGTGGACGACGGCATCGTAGGTGCCATCACCTCCAATTTTTTCGAGAATCAGCGTCGTCCGAGAGTTGGCGATGTCAGCAACACTGATTTGTGAGACATCAAACCGTAGCAACGCAGCGCGACCATTCTCTTGTGTAATTAGCTTTGCACGAAGAATATCTTCCGTTCCGTAATTGTTTAAGTCATCGCGCCTCACGAAGCTATCCGCGGTGGGAGTGAGCGTTATGGCTGTATAGGTGATCGGCCCCGACGACGTACGACCGTGATAGCTGAAGTCGAATTCTGTGACTTGACTCCCCACGACTGGACCACCTGGACCGAGACGCGCGTTCAGGCGTATTTGATAGTTACCCGGACTCGGCACAGTGATCCGAAAGTCGGCTTGTGCATCCTCAGAAATAATCGGCGTCGCAGGCGCGGAGACCACTTCGTGGTCATAAACTAAATTTGCAGGTGCGATTCCGAGATTCGATCCGATTTCCGGGAAGATACGGATTGCCATCGTGTTCGTTGGAAATGACGTACTGCGGTCGGAAGTAATGTGTAGACGCACCTCATTCTGACGCTGCCCAAGTTGATCCAGATACAACGAAAATGGATCGAGATTGTCGCCAATCGCCTCGCCTTCGACGTGGTCGATCGGATCTGTCTGTGGACGACTACCAACCGTGTTGACGCTGGTATTGGCACCACGCGTTCCAATCGCGTAACCATAGCGCGCTTGCTGTGTCTCCACAGGTTGGATGTAGCGCGACCCGTTGTTTTCAGTGTTCCAGTAAACAGTATGCGCTCCGGTAATGTTATGCATGGGGTCTAATCCGAAGGGGCGGTAAGCTGCTTGGAAGAAACTATTTTGTGCTCCCGAAACATCGACTAAATTGGAGTGGCTGAAGTGCATATGGTGGTCGCTAGACGCACTGCCCGCTTCCTGATTGGCCATTGAGGCCGCCCAGCGGGTTTCTTGATCAAAGCAGTTGTGCAACACTGTGCCCGAAGTCCCCATGTGCGAGAAGACCAAGCCATGTCGATTGTAACCTGCGGTGCTCCCTGTAACCAAGACATCGCAGGCATCTTGAAAGCGGAAATTATAACCGTTACCACCACCGCCTCCGTATTGCACGCGTTGCATCGAAACGTCCTCAACGGTGACCGCTGAGGACTTGAGGACACGCAAACCGTTGCTCAACATGTGAACGGCTAGCGTGTTCCCCGTAGGCTGATACGAAGAGACGCGTCGGATCCAACCATTGCGTACGTGCCGGTATTTAATCAAATATGATTCACTGACATCCCAAGCTGAAGTTCCATCGATCGTATAATCTGAGTTACTCCAACCGGTGGTTCCTGGGTGCTGAACGTTACCGATTGAAAAGTCCTCGAGTCCGACTTCCCTAATGACTGATCCCAGAGTATGGATACGAGGATTCTCACGCAAAAATTGTGAATAGCGCGTCGGTGCATTTAACACGAGACTGTTAGAGACGGTATCCACCGCTAGCACTTCGCGAACATATGCAAATTTAAAGCTGCTTCCGAAACCTAACCAGCCCGGCTCATTATGCTCATTGATCCATGCATCGGTCACATCACTTCGGAACACCACCTCATCGCCCGCAGCAAAGAGACTGGCATCGGCAACTGGTATTCGCTGCGCGGGGCCAAGAAGATCAACGGTCACTGAGGACGAAGGCGACAGGTCAGCAAGAAAATCACCTGAGTCATTTCCTTTTACCCATATAACAGTCTTCCCGAGCATGTTGGTCGTGGTGTTGAAAAGAAAGGTTTGATCGACCCCCGCACCGCGCAAGACGACGTTCGACTGATCCATTCGGAGCACTGTATTTTCTCCGTCTGGTAGGCTGAGTCGATAGCTTCCCGCTGGCATGAACACGACACCGCCACCTGCGGCTTCCGCAGCTTCAATTGCGCTTCGGATGGCGACTGTGCTATCGGTCGCCCCACTGGGGTCTGCCCCGTAGGTCGCTTCAGTTATGTCAAAGACTGGCCCCTGAACATCAGGAATCGGGACGTCCCCATGGCGATAGCCCGCATGTGAAAAGTCTTGGATCAGTTTGTCGGTATAAAAATCGGAATTCTCCAAGGAATACGACCAGTCGTCAGGAAAGAGCGTGCTTCTCCAAGCATTCGGGTTGCCCGGGGCAAGAGTCTCCGCATGGGACTCGACGTCGAGTTCGAGACCGATGAAACGCCACGTTCCATCATTTGCAGTGTTTGTGTAAAAGATCGTCGCTAAGTCGACGTCGGCTAATCCACCGTTCACATACAAATCGAGCGAAGTGACGTCGATCGTGGCCTCGCGGTCGACCTCGATATCCGTGCCATTATTAGCGTCAACACGATCAAAAGTAATCGACTGAGAAGTATCGTTACGGTTCACAATCTCGCCCGTTTCGTCTTTTTCTACAAACATCACAATCAGCGACGTGATACGTATACGTAGCGCTGGGTCTAAATGCTTTGCATCGATACCAAAATTTACTCCCTCCAACGCACCAATACCATTACTTACTGAGTCGCGGATTCCAATTCGTCCCAGTGAATCCTTGTCAATTTCGCCACGTTTAGCGATAGCACCGTAGGACGTGCCCGCCGTTGTTTCCACCAGAGCAGCGCCATTGACCGTCAGATTTACATACGAATTAAACGACGCTGGCTCGGCAAACGAACCCGCTACCAAAAACTCTTTACCGCTGGCATCGATCACGTTGCCAGAGCCATCGATCAACAAGGTGCTGGTAAACTGAACCACCCCTTCAGTCCCCGAGTTGATCGGTGTGAGCGTCACGCTACCACTGACCAATTGAACTGGTAATAGAACCGCTAGGATGGCGGCGAGCGACAGTCGTTGCCGACCTCTTTCTAATATACGATGGAGCGAGCGCAACTGAAGCGATTTAGGGATTTCCATGGTGTCTGTAGGGGGGAGTTATCTTAAAGGTGCGATTTCCTAGGAGATTAAGCCTAGCTTCTCTTTTTTAGCGATCCGCTTACCCGCAATCATCATCAGCAGGCCGATGCCACCAACGAAGCCGGAGATGATCAAGATGACGATTCGAGCCGACGCAGTATCTAGCGGAATCAGCAGGAGTAGAAAGAGCGCGCCGAGTAGCAGGGCGAAACGTCCGATCACAGTGAGTTGAAACGCGTCGTTTGCTTCGCCGACTTCGGATGCGAAATCGACTGGCTTGTTCATGTTGTCATAAAAAGCTTTTGTTTCGGCCTTCTCTTGTTCACTTACCCGCGACCAGAAGAGACAGGCGATCATGTAACCAGAGATACAACCGACGAGGACATAACAGCCCTTCTCTTGATAAGTGAAAGTCATTTCAGTGGTTTTCGAGAGAATCAAAACCACAAGCGACGGCAAGTAACCACCGACCAAAGACGTGATAATTGCCCATCTCGGCACTTTACGCACCACCAAAAATAACATCAGCGGTATGACCTGTGGCGCGAGTAGCTGCGATACGATCGTCAACATGATATCGAAAATCGAGGCGGACCCCAGCGAAGCATAAAAAAGCGCCAAACCAATCAAAACTAGACCGCTAAGAATGGTCGTTAGTTTACTGTAAAATAACTCTTTCTTGGCTGCGAGCGGCAATATGCCGAACAACTTACGATAAGCAGGAAGCAAATCGCGAATGATCAACGCAGCATTTCGGTTTAAGCCTGTGTCGAGGGAACTAATGGCGGCAGCGAAGATAGCGACCACCATGATACTGAAAGTGCCCGTCGGCAGGAGCTCGAAACTCGTCACAGAATAGGCATACTCGGCCGCTTTGCTCGGTATTTCGTGCATCGCCAACACCTCTGCTTCGAGAAACACTCTCGCAAAGATCGGTGGCACAAAGAACACCAGTAGCCCAACCGTCATCAAGAAGCTGGCTAACAGCGACGCCTTGGCTGCCTCACGCCCATCCTTGGCCGAGAAATAGCGCATCCCCTGGAAGAGACTCGATTGGTTAATAAACTGATGCACAAATGTGATGACCAACCAAAACATGCCATACTTCATCGTCCACGAGGTCTCCCCATCGGGTGTCGGCGACAGGAGCTTAAGGTCCGTGGCAGCCGCAGACGCCTTGACCTCGTCAAAGAACTGCATCACCCCACCCGCTTCGTAGAAACACAGAAAAGTGATGATCACGGTCACGATAATTAGGACCAGGCCTTGCACGAAGTCATTCGCCATAACCGCCCAATTGCCCCCAACCGTGCAGTAGGCCACCACCACCACGCCAACAACAATAATCATACCCTGAACAGGGAAATTTGGTACTAGCGGAGCGATAAATACAGCCAAGGTGTAAAGAACCATGCCAGCCCACAAAAAGTTATTGAATACGATTAGGTGCGCCACGATCTGCTCGGCAACTTTCCCGAATCGTTGTTTCACCGCCTCCGCAAGGGTGATCACACGCATTTGGCGATACCATGCACCCAAATAAAATACACCAAAGACGAAACTAGACACATTGGCCGCATAGATCGCAAGTGGACTCCAGCCCGACGCATAAATGCCCGCCGCATTACCGACGAAAGTATATGCACTAACCCCTGCCATGAACATACTAGAACCGACCATCCACCAACTACCCCGAGCGCCTGCTCGGAAATAATCGCTACCATTGGTAACCAGCTTACCAAAGACGATGCCGACTAAAACCAGCACAACCATGTAGATACCTACTATAACTAAGTCCATATTATGTGTTCTCGCAATCTACCGCACTTTGACGAGCTACACAAACAATGACCGCGCCTGTGCGATTCATAACAGGAACGAGGTAGTTTGGGGCCAATCGTTGAGTAGAGGTAATTTCAATGTTCAATCATTCAATGCAACAAGAGAAAACCGTAAGATCAAAGCGTTTTTTGCGCAATATTTAATCCATTTTACGCAATCTGGCAGCAGCAGGATGATGCCCAAAGGACACTACTGAATTGCGCAAAGAGTTTTTTGACAGGCAGTCAGCCCCGTAGAAGCCTATACTCAACAAGATGGATGCCACCTGCTGTTCGCTACCAAAGAGAAGTTATCAAGGTTAATGCGACAAAAGGCTGGATCGAAATCAATGTCCCCGTTTGCTACGCCTTAAAGACTCGAGACAACCCAAATGTTCAAAAGATCAAAGTGCGCTATGGCTATATAATTGGAACTAGTGCCTCGATGGATCAGGTCAGTGTCGGCGGGAACTTTGAAACAAACACTGCGGCACACGACGCCGCTCAATTCATTAGTAACGGAGAGGCACTAGTGCCCCAATCTCTCTGGCTACCGCTCAACTAACGCCGCAGGTTAGTTAAAATTTATCAAGTGGAACCGATGCGACGCTCAAATCATATAACAGAGCATTTCTACTGTCACCATGAACCGGAGACTCGGGAAGATTTCGCTTCCACCCTGGAGATCCAATTGGTGATTGTTGATCCACTTCGATGATCCACGTTAGACCTTTCAGATCAAGATTTGTTAACTGGAAAGTAGTCATTGAAGAGTTGTTTCTACTCGCATCGCTGGCAGATCTTCTATTGCCCATTGGCTCATACTTTTCACCGTCAGCATCTTCTACCTCACGTTTAATGTAGTAACTGATTCCTGCCCCTCCCGATTCAGCGAACCACGCTGGATAGGAAAAGACTGAACTATATTCTTGCGTCTGATTAACCGGACTAGGCTCTGTTGAAAGATAGTCCTTAAGGAAGTAAGGCAAATAGGGATTAATATAAGTTGTGTTACCAGTAGTGTCCGGAAAGTTTGGCCCTTGCCCCGAGTTGATCGGCCCAGGGAGTTGCCCATTATGATCAGACGCATACATCATAATAGCCCCGCCAATTTGTCTCAGGTTTGAAACCGAATGCGCGCTGGATGCCTTGTTACGGACACTGCCCAAAACTGGAATCAAAATAGCCGCCAGCACACCGATGATTGCGATCACGGTCAAAAGCTCGATCAGAGTAAAACCATTATTTAGCGTCTTTCTGTATCTCTTCATCATTGAGTAGGCGTTTTTCGTTATTGGTAGTCAGATCGTTTAAACAATTAATTCCTGACTTTAGCATTCTGGATTAAAGGAATTCTAGAAGGTTAGAAAGATCCTCCTAAAGTAATCCATTGTCAAAAAACTTTTTGCGTAATTATTACTCTTATTTGCGTATTGAAGAGAGTAATAACTCATCTCTGAGATGCTGCTTAAGGCTGAACATTCACGACTATTCTCCAATCACGACTCTATATTTGATCGGTGTCAGATTGTCCGATTCCTGAACAATCTCGATTCTCTTTAGGCCCGGAATCTTGCGGTCATGACCGAGAGGCGGTGGGTCGAGAGGAACGACAACGATCTTCGCATTTTTTGGCTCTAAGACTTTCATTACAATGGACTGGCCATTTGCCTGCAGTGTGACAGTATTTGAATCGATGCTGACGGTTGCTTGGGTTAAAAAAGCCCAGACTACTTTTTTGGTTTTTGAGCTGGGCAGAATCTCGTCATGAATCGTGACTTCGTAGGTATCAGACCGTTGAATGGTCCGAATTGCCTTTTTTACATTTGCTCCAAAAATCTCGGTCATATCAATTTTAACGGTTGTGGCATCCACTTGAGCCATCGAAGCATTGCCCTTAACCAGATGTCGCTCGTCGTTAACCGTGATCGTATTATGGAAATGGTTCCCCTTTGTCAGTAAAGACCAACGAGATGAATCTTGTCCGCCATTCCATAGGTCTAAACCCTTCACCGATTCGAGCGTTTCGTAGCGTTGGTTGCCCGTATCGATGCCCCAACGAATTCCGTCCAGTTCGTAAATAAAGGAACCTGCATCCATGTTTCCATGTGGTAGGCTGGCACTACCGCCCTTCGCTCCAAAATAGAAACCTCTCGGGTCATCATTCTGGCGGAAGACCACTAGCGGGTTCTTTCCCCGACCAACCCAATTCTCGGGAAGTTCACGCACCGCTCCTGCTGCGGGCAGCCTTGCAATCCAGACAAATGGCAGAGCCTCAAACCACTTTGAAGGCGTCTCTTGGCTATGCAGTTGATTGATCACATCACGATACTGCTCACCTGAAAAATAGCTTCGCTCCCCCACTTCTACATCAAACCACGCCAACAAAGGCCAGTAACTAATGGGGCGCATCCAACCATAGCAGTCAAAGAAATCGTAATTCTGCCCTGTCGGAGAGACCATCAGTCTGGCAAAGAGCGCACTCTCTATAAAACCCGGTGATTGAGTCAAATTGAAGTCGGTGCCGAAGGCAGTTCGATACACCTCGACGGTAAACACTGAGTAATAAGTGCCATATTCCCAGTAAGCGACGCTCTCAGGATAGATCCCGTCCGGCCAATACGCCTCAAGCGCCCGAGGCTGTTGCTCCAAGGCTCTCGAAATGATGGCTGCGGCCAGCTCAGGCTCATCCTCGGCGACCATTACCGCTGCGGCAACTAGTCCTCCATGGCATACTTGATTCCAGTTGTTGATCGCATCCACCCACCAGTTCCCGCCACCTTCACTCATACTGGGTTTTAGTGCTAAGTTGATGAGTGCTTCCTTGCCAATCTGCAGGGTCGACTCCGGCAATTGACCGTGAGCCCAGTCGAGGCCGATCGAAACAGCGAGCGCCATTTCACCTACATCGAGGAAATGGCTTGGGTTCCAATTTTCAAAAGCACAGACCGCGAGTAATTCATCATTAAGGCGCTCAATGTATTTAGCTGGATCCGCTTCAAACTGAGCAGCAAGTGCAAGGCAAGTGATACGGTTGAGTGCTTCCCTCGAAACCCCTAGCAGACGCTTACCACTCATTTTTCGCTCAAGCACGGGCTTCTCGCAAATTTCATCGGCATTCCATTTAATCCACGCGTAATAATCGCTGGTCAGGCTATCTCCGTCGGCGAGCTCGGCACGAATCACCGCCAGCTTTTCTTGATCGAGAAGGATACGAGGGTGCTCAGGGCTTAAGTGCTTACTAATCCATTCTTCGGAAATCGGGTTGTCTAAGGTGAATTCATAAGGCGGAGCCTTTACCGGCTGTTGGAAAACGGTCTTCTCTGAAGAACAACCGGCAAGCCCTGTTAAACTAAGTGAAAGTAAGAGGTATTTTTGTATATGCATTGCTATAAAAATAAAAGACCAGAGCTATCCACACCGTCAGGATTTCGACCAAGGTAAGCACTGGAGCCGGCACTACCAGTAAATTCAAATCCGATACGCAGTGCGCGATTCAGTGCGCTTTGGGAAAATGAAAATCGAGCGGTCTTTTCCCATCCAGCGCTTTCTGGCTCGTTTGTGGGACTGACGCGCAAAGGACCCCCAGGAAAAATCCCGAATATTACGGGAGCTTGATAGATCTTTAGATACGTGGGAATAAAGGAAAACAAAGCTGATGGGCCAAAAGTAATAAATCCGCCCAACTCTCCCCCGAAAGGCACTGCTCATCATTGGCATGAGTCAGAAAAGAAGAGAACGGTCCCTTCATTTGCCGAAACAAGCCTTGATTGTCAAAAAATATAATGCGCACATATATTGACTATTTGCGCACATTTGCGCACTAAACTCTACAGACCAGATATGGGGTCAGTCCACGCATTCTAACAAGATAAGGCAAAGACCATCCTCTATAAACTACTATCTGTATGCGTGCCCTTCCCCTATTGAATCAAATGCACGGATTGGTAAATGTTAGAATGCGTGGACTGGTTTTGTGGCACAACAAGCAACTAGAGATTGGATACGTAATTATCGATGCTTTCGATAACGCCACCTCCACTTTTACGCTCAAGATATTTGACCACTAGGACTTTCGCAGACTCTTCACGCTCAGGCGGTTTAAAGAGCGTAAAAATCTGTTTTTGAATTTCAGAATCCGCAACGATTTCATATACAGGAGCATCGACTTTCGTAGCGTGCGACGAATATAAGACGATTCCATCCAGCTCGGAATGCTTGGCCAGATACTCATTTGCTCGAGAGTGAAAATCAGAATCTGCCGCCAAATATGTTGAGATACAGGCAATATTAATTCTGTCATATGCCGGCCTGTGAAATTTACCGTCGAGCGATTCGAAACAGTCGATGTAATATCGACTCTTGTGCTTTCCATCAAGTATCCCAATCCACTCTTTGCGCCAGTGCTTAACTTCCAATCCGAGGCGCACACCGCACGAAGACAACTCCCAATCAATATCTTTATAATTATTCGGATTCGGGGATTCTGCCACCACATTTTGGACAGCATGCCATCTTCCCAGCCAAATCAATTCTTCGACTGTATCTAAATGGTTTTCAAAATTTAGAAAATGTTGGCGCATCACCTTAGGCCATGTGTCACCTAGATATTTTCTTTTCAGATAGAGCGCTCGCCCCAGCTTTGGCAAATCTCCGTGGCTCAATCCAGGCAAGTTTACAGCAAAACTATCCTGATCCCCAAAGCCTATTTTATCTAAATCATAGCGCGGATCATTAACTTCATAAGCGGGGTATGGGTATCCACCAAAAGGAGGTGTCCAAGGTATGATTTTTAGCGTAAAGCCTACCTGTAATAACCCTCCGGTTATCGCATCTGCATAAGCATGAGCGACTGCTTCGGCAAGTAGCGGCTTTTCGTCAAAGCCATGAGCCGCGAGTAAAGTCTTTTTCGTTGTATCGAATGTCGGTGCCACAGCTACAGGTTTGATCTCAGCATCAACACATTCCGCGAGTAATTGGGCAAACGGCGCGATATCTCCATCGATACTCGCGGCTTCGAGCGCGGACATATAGTCGGTGCGCTTTTCCACGGGGATCACTAACCATCGATAACCACCGCTAATCAACATGGCGTTCATGAGGAAGCGTCCCATGCGTCCGTTACCGTCCATGTAGGGGTGGATATAAACAAAAATAAAATGCCCGAGCACGGCGCGAACGGCGGCGTGTGGCTCATTGCTAAGTAGTTCAAATAAGGTCGGCATGGCGTCGCGCACGGCCTCGCAACTGAGCGGCACGTGCTTCGATCGTCGGATAAAGACAGAGCCGTTTCGATAGCCGGCCAAGTCGGATGGCTTGCAGATGCCTGCTTCCACACTGGGTGCAAAGAGTTGGCGATACCATTTTCCATGATCCTTATCAGCCACGGTTCCGGCACCTTCACCTTTGAGGATCTTTTTTATGCTCTGCTCGACAGCCTGAAAGGCTTGCCAGTAACCACGGGCGGCAAGGGCATCCTGGTGCTGTTGATCAGAATCTCCTTTATCTGGATTCCAACTACCCTGACGCACGCGCTCAATCAGCTCGGGGCTGACCCGATAGCCTTCGATCGAAAGTGAGTGATACGCATCGGTTACGTAGATTTCTTCGATCTGTTTCAAGCAGGTGGCGGCGTCCTGAGCCAAACCGGGAAGAGTGGGGAAGATCTCGATCACGGTTTCCCGCATCGAGTCCCACATGATTCGAATCCGGTTCGCACTGGGTGATGTTTCTCTGGATAATAAGAGCGAAGGCGAAGGCGCCTCAAAAGGATCCGACTCGCGCACGTCGTATCCGGCAGCGCGCATACTGGCGAGAATATCGTCCGCAATTCGCTCGCGGCCAATATTCCGAAACGCTCCAGTGAGGCGACCCGCAATCGCGCTATGCCCCCCGGAGAGGAGCCGATCTAGCACCTCGGATGCATCGCGAATCATAGAGAGTACGATACGCATATCCGAAGGATTCTGCCTGAACGCATCGGCCGAGCATGCAATCAAAGCTGAAGGTAAGGCAAAGAGACGAAGCGAGTTTTTAAACACCTGCTCAGAAACTGGCGGAACGATCGCCTTAATATCAAGTAAAGAGGTGCCATGCGGTAATGCCGTGACATTGTTTCGTGCCTTCACGGATCGCACTAGCAGTTGTGTCGGCACTGTCCAATTTTCAGCATGGAGCGCAATCGATTGTTCGGGTGACAGTGACCAAAGCGATCCTTTGAGCGATTCTAGATATGCTGCACAAAACTGCCAAAAGGAGGCATACCAGGCTGTGCTTTCACCCTGCGTCTCATCCGGGCGGGTGGGCACATACCAGCCCTTGATCACCTCTTGCAAGAAACCACTTCGCAGTAATCGCTCCCGGTGCGTCCGCGACAAATCCCCAGAGCGTATAGCAATGCGCTGCTCAGCCTGAAGCGCATGCAGTGCTTCAAGCGATTCAGCTAGCTTCTCGTTGGGTCTGGCCATGGTGGTCGTGCGTTAAATTTAGCTCGTGGGATTACTCGCTTATTGAGTTGTGCGATAATTCGCTTATTATGTCGAGCGATTATTCGCTTATTGTGTTGGGATTACCATATGGGGTCAGAGTATCAAGATAAAAGTTAAGTTTTTTGGCTTGCTGGAGGTCGTACACGCTCCGCCAGCCACTCTCATTTTGAGTGGTTCTAAAGTCGTAATTTGATGCGTATCAGGAGGGTTCAAAGGAGCGGTAGGTTAACCGCCGAGAAGCAAACGAAGGGGTCAAACGTTTAAATTAAATATTGCATTCCTACCGATATTCAGGCAAGCTTCCTAACATGCCACGCAAACAACGAATTCAATACCCTGGTGCGGTTTACCACGTCATCAGTCGAGGGAACTATCGAAAGGAACTGTTCCTCAAAGAAGATACAGGGGCGGCATTTGAACGCGCCTTGATGGAAACCGTGGAGCGCTCCGGCTGGAAGTTGCACGCGTATGTGATCATGAGTAACCACTACCATTTAGCAGTCGAAACCCCCGAGCCGAACCTAGTGGACGCAATGAAGTGGTTGCAGAGGACTTTTTAGGCATGCTGGAGCTGCCCAGTAGTTTGACGGGCATGAACCGCTACGCGAAGCACTTGGAGTTGAGCGAAGCGAAAGACCCGAAACGCAGAGCAGCACTCACTAAGCAGTATTGTCGTGGTTGGTTTATAGGCTCGAAGGAAGAGAAAAAAGCGCTCGCAAAAGACATGGCAGAGAAACATCCCGATGTGGATTGGGCAGGTGCCGACCTGCAGGCATTAAACGAAGCACAGTGGGACGCTGTCGTGTGCGCGCAGATGCGTCGGATAAAGCAAGACGAGGCGTCGCTGCTGACGGCACCCAAAGGAGCAGCTTGGAAAATTGAAATTGCGCGCCTGCTAAGAAAGCAAACCACAGCGAAGAACGGCTGGATCGCGAAGCGCCTTAATATGGGACACCCCTCCCGGGTCAGCAACCTCATCCAGAATAAAGTGTAGAATACACCAAACATTTAATTTAAACGTTTGACCCCCTTTTTTCCTCCCGTTTGACCCCCTTTTTTCCTCCCCACGCTCGTGTATCATCTCGCATGGATGTTTTCTAAGCTTGGCCGACGTGTGCTGGTGGCCGACTTAGACCCCCAGGCTAATCTCACTTCGATGTTTCTAAAAGACAAAATTTTAGAGGACATCTGGAATCCGGAGCGGAAGACCAACGCCAGCATCATGCAGAGCTTGGAACCGATCATTCGCGGAATCGGTGACATTGCAGCACCAGCGATTCAAAAAATCAGACCAAACCTCAGTTTGATTCCCGGCGATTTGGAGTTATCTCGATTCGAGGCTAAACTGTCTGAGGCTTGGGGCAAATGCCTCGATAGAGACGAGCCCAGTTTTCGGTCAACCACCGCATTCTACCGAATTCTCCAGACTCAAAAAGAAAATACGGATATTGTGCTCATTGATGTCGGGCCCAATTTCGGAGCCACTAATCGAGCTGCCCTCCTTTGCGCAGATGGAATCGTTGTCCCCTTAGCACCTGATCTGTTCTCACTGCAAGGACTGCGTAATCTCGGGCCGACCTTGCAGGAATGGCGCTCGCAATGGCAGATGCGGATATCGCAAACACCCGATCCTGGTTTAGAATTACCGAATGGACTGTTACAAACCATCGGCTATATCATTATGCAGTTCGGTATTCGTGACAATCGACCTGTGAAAGCTTACGAACGCTGGAGTCAAAAGATTCCAGCAACCTACGCAGAAAACGTCAGAATTGATCAGGCGACAGCCATCAATGAAGAAGATTGTCTGGCGATGTTGAAGCATTACCGCTCCTTAATGCCGATGGCCATGCAGGCAAAAAAACCAGTTTTCGACCTAAGATCCGCCGACGGGGCCATCGGCTCACACCTCTACAGCGCCCAAGAGTCCTACAAGGACTTTAAAATCCTTGCCGAGAAAATCGAGACCAGACTCGACACTATCGTTGATCAAACACATGATTCCTATCCGACGTGAAAAATTTAAGGACACCCACGTGAAAAATTTAAAGACACCCACATGAATTCCTCAAAATGCTTGACTGATTGTCTTAAAGTGAAAGTAAATGCACTCAATCGACTTAAATAGTCTGTGGATTTAAAGCAGCTCTATTTTCGTAACCATGTAAATAATTAAAAACATGGTAAATTGGACTGCCCCATCTCTTCCCTCTGACCCAAATGGCACGAACTTAAGCGACTTTTACGTCGTTTTCTTAGATCGCCCTTTCAGGGCTCGATATCTTTAACCCATTGATACCTAGGGCTTTGCCCCAGGCTGACATATTTTGCTCCGTTGGGGCGAGGGGCTTAAGTTCGTGCCATTCCCCTCTGACCCCATCTCTTCCCTTGGCGAACGAGATTGCGCTCAGGGCGAGGAGGGAGAGTAGAATGATGGTTTTCATGGGTGTGTGTTTGTTATTTCTACATTGAATCCGTGCTGGCGCCATTCGGGCACTCCGAATCGCAGTCGCTTGATGCCGAGTCCCGTCGCCTTGAGGCGGGCCGTGCCGCTAATGGCCATGAGGCAATAGGGTCCGCGACAGTAGGCGAGAACGGTTTGGTTTTTCGGAAAAGACGGTGGCTCAGTGCCGATGGCAGCGAAGGGCAAGTGACGCGCTCCTGTGAGATGCCCTGCGGCAAACTCGTCCTCCGGACGGAGGTCGAAAAGCACCACACGATCCGCTTCAATCTCGCGGCGCAATTCCTCTTCACTTAATGGCGAGAGCGAGTCTGGATCTGAAAAGTAATCGCGCACCACTTCCCGAACTTCCGGAAGCAGTTCCTCGCCGAGATTTCTCAGGAAAAGCCAGAGACCTTCGACCGTTCCGGATGCAAGCTCACAGTGAACATGCCGACCGCTCTTCGTACCGATTACCAGCCCCGAACTGCGAAGCACTTTGAGGTTGGCACTGGCGGCGGCGATCGATTGATCAAGCAGCCCGGCAAGTTGCTCGACCGTCTTCGGACCTTGGCTCAGCAGACTCAAAATTTTAAGCCGGTGAGGACTGGACAGCGCTTGGCCCATGCGGGCGATATTCTGAAATATCGCCTCTTGTTGAGATTTTAGATCTTTCATAACTCGATTTCAAAGGGTGCACGCCAACTTCTCCCACTAACGTCCACAAGCTCAACTTCGTAGCTCTCCACGGGAAGAGTGTCCAGAGCTGCATCACGAAAGGTCACGCGAGCTTTCGCTCCGAGCGGGAAAATGAGACTGCATGCGCCGGGTTTGACCTTGGCCACATATTCGTTGGTAATATCGCCCGCAGACATCGCCGCAAGCTTGGCTGCGTCCCACGATAGCACGAGCTTCCCCGAAGCATCGAGCACGCGGAATTCCACCGCAAATGAGCCGTAGACATCGGGCCCTTCTACGCGCATAAAATCGGCACTTACCGCCCTATCCTCGAATTGGACAGAGGTGATCTCGAACTTGGGTTTCACTGACTTGTTGTGCAGTTTTCCCCAAACCCCGCCGTGAAAATATTGATTGGTCCCGAGCGTCAGCGCGAGCGCCGCGACTCCGGCAATAGCCGTAACCTTCCCGAATCTTTCGAAGATTGAGTTATCCGTGGTGAAAGCGAAAGCCATCAGCGGCTTCATCTTACGGTTCCGCAAATGATAGTCGATTGAGTATCGGCCACCTCCTGCGAAGAAGAAGCTGAGCCCTGCCGCGACCCCGAGAGTACCGATTTGCCATTCGTCAAGACACGTCGTTCCAAGCCAGCCGGCACCGAGAAGAATACCCAGCGCCAGCCCACTGACCGTGAGCCCAGCAATCCTCGTCATAAATCCGAACATCAACGCCAACCCAACGACCCCTTCAATCAGCGTGAAAGCTAGTAGCTTCCACCAAAGTATTTCCGGGTTGCTGACAAAATATTCGATCATGGGTTTGATGAGCAACGCGTTTGGCAGAAAATGATTAAACTTTTCCCCAATGTAGCCCGCAGCGTCGGGGTCGAGTTTATTCTCCAGAACCAGGCGCCGCCAGAAGGCCGAAAAATAGGTCCATCCTAAAACGAGCCGGAGCGGTACTAAGAGATTTCCAGCCCAGAAATTCGCGTGCGTTGTCATTGATGTCTTGTTTATTGTCATAGCCGCAGATTCACACCCTTAGAGCAATAGTCAAATCTTCTTTTGATTGTTTGACTATTTAAATTCCTGAGGGCTTTCGCAGGGATTGAGCGTCATGGAACCAGAAAAACGAATCTGGAGAACCGCGAGGCCCGTTCATCCCGTATCGGTGCGATCGTCGTTGCTCTCTCTCCGTTGCCGAGCTAAGCCCTTGATCGGGGCTTTATTTACCGAAGGAAGGCAAGTTTTTCGGCTATGCTTCGAAATTAACGGCAGTTTAGATTGGTCCGTTGTGGTGACTTAAACATGTGGGTGTCCTTTAAAGATTCTCGGACTTGGGTGCAGTCCTCCACGATCTCAAGAAAGAGAAATTCCGCTTGCTCCTGACAACGAAAGCGAAACATGGGGTCAAACGCAAAATATAAAGATTCCAGCCAAATCCCCAGCATCTGCCCGTGGACAAACCGTTCCACTAGCTACGCCACTCGCTAGGCGTGTTTTTCATCTCTTTCCCCGAGTGCCTCAGCCGATCTTTATATTTTGCGTTCGACCCCTTCGGATTTCCCAATTGTACGTATTCCGGTCTTTTTGAGAGTCGAGTCGCGATGGATCTCGGCGACTGAGAAGATACAGGGAAAGTTCACCTGCATGGGAGTGACTGACAGATAGCGCATGCTACGGATATCGACGCGCCCGTGGCTTAACTCTGGCTCTGTGTGCAAAAAGGGGGAGCCTCGCGGCTTAATCGACGGGTGGCTTCTTCGAGCGTGGTCTTTTGGTTGGCTTTGAGTTGAACGAGGACTTCGCCGCCGCGCTCCTGAACTATATCTCGAACTAGATCCTTGTTCGAGTAAAGTGCGTCGCCGCAAACAGTCGTGCCCTCGAGCCCCGCTGGTGGGAGCCCTTTCATTAGCTCCTTGGTGAGTTTGTGTTCCTGCCCGTTGCCACTGGCGGCGGCTTGAGCGACTGGGCTGCCGTCAGTTGCATCAACTAGCGAGACGATTGTCGCGAGGTTCTTGCCGATCACTTTGCCATCGATTAAGAGGAGTGCGGGCAAAGTACCTGAGGCGCTTTGCGCCTGCATCCATACATTCAGCGAGCTGGCCAGCGCCTTGGGATCGACAGCGCCGAGCACCTTGCGCCAGCAGCCTTCGCCCGGAGGTGGGACCACGCGAGGTGCTGCCGGTTTGGATCGAAAGCCCAAACTGCGGCGTTGCTGCGAGCTCAAGTCTTGGCAAAAACGAAAGATCCCGCTCACTGTGGATTCGTTGCAGCATAGAGCTAAAACTGTGGTAGAGAGCATCGCAGATAAAGGAAAGTCACGGCCTCTGCGAGAGCGTGGGTCGGGCACACTGCGTAGTGCCCGGTAAAGACTATCGGCTTCTTTGGCTTTGATCGGCATTGCCCCGGGAGCCCGAGCCTTTGGATCTTCCCCTGGCAATAGGCGACTGGGGTCACGCAGGCGCTCTACCCCATCCTTGGCCAATGGCTTGAGCCATAGATATTTTGGTCGCTTGTTATCTTGATAATACTGCGGCGCGGCCACTCGCCCATAACCTTTGGTCTGACCTTGGCGACTCCACCCTGAGGCGTTATAGCAAGTTCCCCTGTAACCTTCGGGATCAACGAAGGTCTCTGCTAGTAGTGGGCGTTTGCCATAGCGTGATTTCCACGCTGCGGGCAAAGCCTTAACCGCCATACCTAGAATGCGGCTGGCTAAATTTGCCGGCCTTTTTGATGGTAAAAGCAAAAAACGATTGTTTTGAACTAGCCATCCTAGCCGCTTTTGGCGGGTGCGGGAATCCCAGCCGATATAGTTCTCCCGCCCAGCAAGCTTCGCGCACGCAGTCGTCCAGGTCAGTAATGCCACCGCCGCTCCTTCATAAGTAACCACTTGGCTTAGGTGACGCTTGCGGGCATCTGGACAGCCTAAGTAATGATGCTCCTTTAGCAGTTCGGCGTAAAACTCGACTTCAGAAGTCTCCCATTCGCGCAGTTCCAATTTGTGTATCCCCGTTTCAGGGAAGATCCCAGTGTGTGCCTGTAGTGTCATCCCATCATAACATAGATGGATTTTTACAGTTGGCTAGCACTAAATTTAAACTGCTGAACAACAGGCGGTTAAATTTATTCAATTATTAGCCCTGCTCGCAGTCTGGACTCATTAAAATACCTGTTGACGCTTCGCGATGATGCATTACATTGTCATACATGAGTGCAATTACAGTCCGCATCCCAGAGAACCTTAAAAGCGATTTGCAAGCAATCAGCGCATCGACGCATAAGCCTATCAGCGATTTAGTGCGTGAATCGGTGCGGCGTTATGTCGCTACCGAGCGCTTCCGTCAATTGCGCCGCAAGACATTGCCCTTTGCCGAGGCACAAGGACTCCTCACTGACGAAGATATTTTTAACGAAAACTCGTGAGCCGGGTCGTGCTAGACACAAATGTGGTCTTTGCCGCTTTTGCTGCGCGGGGACTCTGCGAATCCTTGTTTGAACTCTGCTTGGAGCAGCATGTTTTGATTACTAGCGATTTTCTCTTCGGCGAGCTCGAAACTAAGCTCGCACAGAAGCTAAAACTTCCGATGGAAACCATTCGCGAGATTCTCTCACTTTACCAATCCCAAGGTGAACACGTCGTGCCGTCACCAGTCGATGCAAGTGCCTGCCGCGACACCGATGATCTTGCCGTCCTCGGAACTTGTATGAGCGGAAGCGCTGACTATCTAATCACTGGAGATAAAGACTTGCTCACTCTTGATCGCTACGAAGCAACTCGCATCGTCTCGCCAAGGGATTTCTACGAATTGTCTAGATAGACAGCACCTTGTCTCAACAATGCTATCGAGAACATTTTGCGGAACTGGGTCGAGAAATATGGGGTCAAACGCAAAATATAAAGATTCCATGTGGGCCGAGGAAATGGGGTCAAACGCAAAATATAAAGATTCCAGCCAAATCCCCACCATCTGCCCGTGGACAAACCGTTCCACTAGCTACGCCACTCGCTAGGCGTGTTTTTCATCTCTTTCCCCGAGTGCCTCAGTCGATCTTTATATTTTGCGTTCGACCCCTGCTATGGGAAATATTGTCAAGACGGTTAAGAATGTTTATTTCATGGCGTAGATATATTCATCTGGTTTGATCGATGAGCTTGCATTTTGCGTAGTTCATCTGAGATTAAA
>Ga0307933_1000193_pt1 | contig 58724 bp, 43 predicted proteins | sample OrgLakmetageno88_FD_201811 | JGI IMG/M metagenome (GOLD analysis project Ga0307933, IMG submission 201811) | Saline water microbial communities from Organic Lake, Antarctica - #88 | ecosystem: Environmental > Aquatic > Non-marine Saline and Alkaline > Saline | place: Antarctica: Organic Lake...
TTAGATACCTTTTCAATAACGCTGGTTTAGTCTTTATCGGAAAAATCAGTTACGGAATATATTTGTTCCATAATATCCTGCCCACATTTTCGATCATATTCATACGCAAAAGTCAGGGGTACCACCCATTTATTAAATATTTCTTTTCTTTCCCTTCTGTGATAAATCTAACCAATTTAATCCTGCTAATTCTCCTCTCATGGCTGTCTTTTAAGTTCATCGAATCCCCATTTTTACGCCTGAAAAAAAACTTCAGAATAAAAAAAGAAGCGCGTAGTCTGAGTAAGAACGTGCCGGCCCAATTGCGGTTTGCCAAAGGCGGTATTGATCAAAATCACTACCTGCCATGACCAGGGTTAGTGCATAGCTTGGTAGTCGCTGTTACCTTGTTCGCAAAAGATTTACCCATGAGAAAGATATGCTTACTTGCCCTGGCGTTGATGATTACCCAACTGGCCACCGCTCAGGTCCGATTAGTGCTTAATAACGCAGAAAAAGCCACCCTGACTCGTATGGCGGAAGAAGAAAAGCTGGCCTACGATGTGTACATGGATATGGCAGAGCTTTGGGAAGCCCAGGCTTTCATACAAATTGCAGCAGCTGAGCAGCGCCATCTGAATAGGATCAAGGTGCTCGCTGACCGCTACGGCATTAGTATGACAAAAGCCGTCAAAGCTGGTGAGCGTGGTCTCTTTGAGGACCCCGTTTTACAACAATCCTACATTGACCTGACTCAAAAAGGACAGCGGTCTTTGACCGCAGCTTTCCAAGTCGGAGCGCTGATCGAAGATATGGACATCAAAGACTTAAAGAAAGCCATAGCTGAAACCAATAACAAGCAGCTGCGAGACACCTATCAAAAACTGCTTGAAAGCTCCAGTAATCACCTCGTTGTCTTCTCTGACAACCTAAAGGACGCGGGTACCGCCTATGTACCCACCTATATCACCACAGCTGATTATGATGCTATCATGCGAGGTAGCACAAAGGCGTGCCAGTCCGGTACACAGCAAGGCTGCCAGGGTAAAAAAACCCAGGGTGAGGCTGGCTGTGCAGGCAAAGCAACCTGTTGTAACGGCAAAGCAGGTAAAGGCCAAAACGGCAGTGGCTGTCAGGGCAAAAAAACCCAGGGTGAGGCTGGCTGTGCAGGCAAAGCAGGTAAAGGCCAAAACGGCAGTGGCTGTCAGGGCAAAAAAGCGAATTTTTAGTGCCCGCCACCACCTTTGAAGAGATTGCTCAATGCCCTTTTTCTGAAGCTTCGGAAAAAGGGCATTACTTTTGTGTTTATCTAAATGTCCAAACAGACCATGAAAACGATTCGCTATCTGATTCTTTTAATTCCTATTGCCCTGCTTTGGCCATGGGTTTGTTCCAATAGCCTATATGGACAGTCCAGGTTTCCAGTCACCATTGAGGAGGCAATTGAAATTGCCCGCAGGAACTACCCGGAACTCAAGCGTGACCAAATGGCACTGGAGCAACTACAGGCTCAGCTTGGAACTGCCCGCCCCAACAACCCCACCCAGTTGTTTTTGGCCGGAGGCATGGTGGACCCCAATAACCCATCGAGCGGAATACACAGCGTAGGTTTTCTAAAAGCTTTTGACTGGCCCGGTTCCTCCCAATTGCGCAGCCAGGCGCTGGAGGAAGAGGTGCTGCTGGGTAACGCGGAGCTGGAGCTCACGGACTGGCAACTGCGGGCAGAGGTAGCCCGGTCTTATTATCAGTTGGTCTTTACCAAAAATCTGCAGCTGCATTACCAGGAGAAACAAGAGCTAATGAGCCGGCTCGTTGAATATGCCCAGGCCCGTTTTGAGTTTGGAGAAACAGGTAAAGTGCCCGTACTTTCGGCAACCAGCAAGCAAAAGCAAGCCAGCCTGGACCAAAAGGAAGCCCAAAAAGCCCACGATTTGGCTCATACGCTATTCAACAATTGGTTATACTCTGACTCTGTGTTTTTTGCTCAAATGGATACCCTTCCCCTTCCTGCACCATCTCCAAATTGGTACGTCAATGGTGGGCATCCAAAACTTCTAATGAAACAACAGGAGGTAAGATTAGCAGCGGCTAATATAGAGCGGGAACGCAGCTTTTTACTACCTCAGGTACTTGCCGGAGCGCAACTACAAATGATAAATGAGACCTTACCGTTTATTGGCTATCAATTGGGGCTGAGTGTTCCAATTGGCAGGAAATCCATCAATGCCAGAATAGAAAGTGCGGAGAAAGCCGTAGCGGTGCAGGAAGCAGAATTGAACGCTGCGGAGCGCGCGCTGGAAAACCGAAGACGAGAGCTAACGACCCTGTTTCTGGCTCAGAAAAAACTACTCGATTACTCCAAGCAGGAATTGCTGCCGCTTGCCAATGAACAAATTAATGCTGCCGAAGCTGCCTATAAAAGCGGTGCGGTCGGTTATCATGACTACATCGTAAACCTGGACCAGGGGCTAAAGGCCAAGCTGGAGTGGATTTACGCATTGCGTGACTACCACCTGCTGCGCTTAGAGTTGGAGTTTCTGAGCGGGCGCCGGTAATCCCTTTGGCTGAAAAACCAGTTTTTAATACCTTGTTGTTCCATTAAAATCAATTGCCATGTCTAGACTTACAAAGCGCATCCTCATTAGTTTACTGGGTGTTTTTATTGTCCTCCAGTTTTTTCAGATTGACAAGACCAATCCAACTGCACCGGAAGGGCAAGACCTCATCTCTGCCATACACCCACCGGAGGACGTTGTACAGATATTGGAGAATGCCTGTTTTGACTGCCATTCTAACCATACTCAGTATCCCTGGTATGCCAGTATACAGCCCGTAGGCTGGTGGCTCCAAGGGCATATTAACGAGGCGCGAGAGCATCTAAACTTCTCCACCTGGGCAAACTACGATGCTGAAAAGCGCACACACAAAGCTGAGGAGTGTGCAGAAGAAGTGGAAGAGGGGCATATGCCACTAAAAGCCTATCCCCTGCTACATCCGGAAGCCAGGCTCTCGGATGAGCAGCGCGACCGGTTAGCGACCTGGTTTGGAGCCCTGGCTGATGACCGCGATATTTCAAAACGGCTGCGGGAAAGAGCGCCCAAAAACAGCCTTAAGCCAGAACCCGTAAAGCAAGCTGCGGCCACTGAATAACTCAACCCTTTATGGAATCCTCTACTGCAGCTCCTAATTTACTGGAAAAATACCAGGCCTATCTGGGCGAGTTCGTCTACGGTGGTATTGACGGCAGTGTAACCACTTTTGCTGTGGTAGCCGGATCGGTAGGTGCTGGTCTTGATAGTTCTGTCATCCTCATTTTAGGCTTTGCCAATCTGCTGGCAGATGGCTTCTCCATGTCCGTTGGGGCTTATCTATCGGCCAAGTCAGAAGGGCATAACTACGACAAGCACAAAAAATTAGAGTACGCTGAGATCGAACAAAAACCCGGGGAAGAACGGGCTGAGGTCCTGGAAATTTACAGAAAAAAGGGGTTTGAAGGCCCGCTATTAGAGCAAGTAGTCGACATTCTCACTGCGGACAAAGACCGCTGGGTAGATGTGATGATGAAGGAGGAGCTTTTTATGATGGAACAGAGCCGGTCACCTTTCAAAATAGGTGCTGTGACTTACATTGCTTTTCTTTTGGTAGGCTTTATCCCACTGGCACTGTACCTTTACGACTATGCCTTCAGCTTCAGCGGCAACCTTTTTTGGGCGACGAGCGCACTTACAGGGATGGGCTTCGGTATCGTCGGCTGGCTGAAATCGTATGTTACCGACACATCTATATGGAAAGGAATACTCGAAACCGTAGCTTTAGGTGCACTAGCTGCCGGTGTCGCTTACTGGGTCGGTGATGTACTGGAAAAGATTATTGTTGGCTAAACCTCTGCTATTATGTTTGAAAAACTACTGCCCTATGATACCGCTCACCTTATACTACGGAGCTACCAGCAATACTACTACAATTACAAACGCGTTACCAAACGCGCCCAAATCCGATTTGAGCACCGCGACTGGAAAGGGATGCAGGCAGATGCCCGAGAACGCCTGACCCTTTACCGCAATCAGGTAAGCACCACAACAAAAGAGGTAGTTCAGTTGCTCGGTGACTTCTCTAGTAATGACGACACCTGGAAACGGATAAAGCAGTACTACATGGAGGAAGTGGTCAACTTCAACACCCGTAATATTGCTGAAACTTTCTACAACTCTATTTTTCGGCACAGCCACCGCGGCCTGAGTGTAGACAAAGACCTCATGTTTGTATTGGCTACGGGCACTTACCGGGAGTTCAGGTCTACTATACCTATTTATCAGACCTTCTTTCTGATTGAGCCACTGGAGCATATTTTCCGGCAGGTTTTTCACTTTTTCATTTTCGATGCCTCATGGGAAGATATGGAACGGGACATTCAGCACATCTGCAAAACCCTGAAGAGCAGCCTTCCCGCTGATGAGCTGCCCCGGCATGCACGTATTGAACTTCTCAATTCGGTTTTCTACCGCAACAAAGGTGCTTACATCGTTGGCCGGCTTCATCTGGAAGACCGGGTTACCCCCTTTATCCTGCCACTTCTCCACAAGGATGATGGCATTTTTGTAGATGCGCTACTGCTCGATTACAACGATGTCTCTTCCATTTTTAGCTACAACCGTTCCTACTTCCTGGTGGATGTGGATATCGTGAGCGAAACCATTGACTTTCTCAAATCTATCCTGCCGACGAAGAGTATGGGAGAGCTCTACAACTCTATCGGGTTCGAAAAACACGGCAAGACCGTACTTTACCGCGACTACCTGCGACACATGGAGCGTACGCTCGATAAATTTGACCACGCACCAGGTATCAAAGGTATGGTCATGGCGGTATTTACCTCTCCTTCCTACAATATGGTTTTCAAGGTGATCAAGGACCGCTTTGCCGCGCCCAAACAGGTTACAGAAGCTGAAGTCAAACGCAAGTATGAGATGGTCTTCTTCCACGACCGGGTGGGGCGTATGGCCGACAGCCATATCTTCGAACAGTTTATCTTTGATCGCAATCGGTTTTCGGATGACCTGTTGGAATACCTGCTGGAGGAAGCCCCCTCCAAAGTCAAAATAAAAGGCGATATCGTAGAAATCAGTCACCTCTATATCGAGAAGAAAATGGTGCCTCTTAACCTCTTTCTCGACGATGCTTCGCTGGAGGAGGCTGAGGAAGTCATTAATGACTATGGCAAAGCCATTAAGCAGTTGGCTGCAGTAAACATTTTTCCCGGGGACATGCTGCTGAAGAACTTTGGGGTCACCCGTCTGAAGCGAGTAGTCTTTTACGATTACGATGAAATTGGGCCACTCACAGACTACAAGTTCCGGCGCATCCCGGAGGCCCGCACTTACGAAGAAGAATTGTCTTCAGAGCCCTTTTATTCAGTGGGGGCTGATGATATCTTCCCCGAAGAATTCAGGCGATTCCTCATTGGACGGAGAGATATTAGGGACATTTTTTACCGCCTGCACGGCGATCTGTACGACGTACCGTTCTGGATTGAAACCCAAAAGAAACTGGAAGCCGGGCATCTTTTTGATGTCTATCCTTACCGGCAGCGACTTCGGTTTGCAAAGCAGTATGAGCAGTAGAAGCTAAAACGGCTTTTTACGCTGCCAGCGCTTTTCGCTACTTTCCGGCCAAATGGCAATGCGTCCTGAAATTCCTATCTTGCCTGAAAAAAGATGAGAATTTACTTTATGACCCTTCTGGGATTGATGGTACTCGCTGCCTGCAATACCACAAAGCCTGCCACTGACAACAGCAAGACCAAAGCACTCGACAACCTTCAGCAAGCCATGACGGGCACCTTCACCAGCGCAGCACAGGCATCCACCGATGATGCCTTTTACGATATCACACTGCATATGTACCCGATCTGGAAAGACCGTGGGTACTGGCTGTACATCGAGCAAGCGGTGAGCAGTTTGCCCGCTAAACCCTACCGGCAGCGGGTTTATCAAATAGAGCAGATCGACAAGGTCACATTTAAAAGCACCGTTTATACCCTGAACAACGAAGACGAACTTATAGGCGACTGGCAAGTGCCGGACAGCTTTGATAAGCTCACCAATACTGATCTGCGCCTGCGTGAGGGCTGTGCCGTCATCCTGACCAGGCAGCGCGATGGAACTTACAAAGGCAGTACGGATGGGGACCAATGCAAGAGCACGCTGCAGGGTGCAGCCTACGCCACTTCAGAGGTCACCATCATGCCTGGAAAGATTGTAAGCTGGGACCGGGGGTACGATGAGGCTGGGGTGCAGGCCTGGGGCGCAGAGAAAGGAGGTTATGTGTTTTTGAAAGAGTAAACGCGCGTCGCTGAAGATTACAAACCCTTAAACAGGTTATAGATGCGGCGGTACTCGTCCGTCCAGCTACTAGGCTCGATAAAGCCGTGAGGCTCTACGGGGAATACAGCGAGCTCCCAGTCTTCCTTACCAAGCTCGATGAGTCGCTGAGACAGGCGGACTACATCCTGGAATTGTACGTTATCGTCAACCATACCATGAAGGATCAGCAGCCGGTCTTCCAGCCCCTCTGCAAAATAGATTGGAGAACTCTGCCGGTAAGCGATAGAATCTTCCACCGGCGTGTTGAGGATATTGGAGGTGTAGGGGTGATTGTAATGCGCCCAATCCGTTACGGAACGCAGCGCCGCGCCGCATTCAAAGGTGGCAGGCGAAGTAAACAGGGCCATTAGTGTAATAAAGCCACCGTAAGACCCGCCGTAGATACCAATCCTTTCGGGGTCGACCCCAAGCTCATCCACCAAATAAGCGGCACCATCTACCTGATCGCTGAGGTCTTTGCCGCCCATGTGCCGGTAGATGCCAGTGCGCCAGTCTCTGCCGTAGCCATCGCTGCCCCGGTAGTCGATGTCAAGTACGGTAAAGCCGTTATCCACAAGGAAGTTGTGAAACATAAACTCCCGATAGTAACTACTCCACCATCGGTGTACGTTTTGCAGGTATCCGGCTCCGTGCACAAAGATGACTGCCTTTCCTTTTTCCGAACCACGCTGCGGCTGGTACAGGCGGGCGGGCACTTTCTGCCCGTCAGATGCGGTAAATCTTACTATTTCCGGTTCGCGCCACGGGTAGGCATCAAAGTCAGGAGTTGTAGATTCGGTCACCCTTCGCATGCTGCTGCCCGGTGCATTTTCCATTAGGTAGAGCTCCCATGGCTGATTGCTGTAGGAATACCTTAGGGCCAGTGTTTGCTCGTCCGGAGCGATTTCAACCTCATACTTGCCGGGGGCACTCGTCAGCTTTTCTAATTGGCCTCCCCGGGTGGACAAATGGTAAAAATGCTGCTCGAAAGGGTTTTCCGCATTAGCAACGATATAAAACGTTTGCTTATCGCGGGACAGTTGAACGCTGCGGATTTCAAAAGTTCCTTTTGTTAGTGCCTGGCGCCGTTCATTCTCCAGGTTATGGGTATACAGATGAGAAAAACCGGTAGTCTCGGATTGATAGTATATAGTTTCCTCATCCAGCCAGCCCAGGGTACCGGTGGAAAAATTCCAGCCCGATATGCCAGGCCCACCGACCCATGCATCATCCTGCTGCCGGTCTACCTGCACCAGCTGCCCGGTGGATAAGTTCAGCTCTGCAATCCAGCGTGTTTTGTTGTCCAGTGCACGGACTACAACCACCGCTCTGCCCTGTTCACTAAAAACCGGGCCATGAATGATCGCCGGACGAGGTGCCTCATACTGCGCCACCGTATCACCGTATACCTGCAGGCGATACCTGGGTTTATCATAGATCCCTTCCAGGCTTAGAGTAGAGACGATATAGAAGGTATCCCGCTGCCGGTCATAGACACCCATTTCGTAATTATCTTGTTCATGCCCTACCTTAGAGCGGGCCTTTTCAATATCGAGGTAGCCGATAGGGTCTACAAAGTGGGGTACTTTAGTACGTTTGGTCTCGGTATCCGTCCGCATCTGCACTGTAACAAAGCGGTCATCAGGGCTAAGCTGTAGCCCGTACCATCTTTTGCTACCCATGTAGATGGTTTCCGGGCGCTGAGGCTCCAGGGCCTCCCGGCGTTCTTTTTCCAGGCGGCTCTGTGTTTCGCGCTGGCGCAGGACTTGAAAGAGTTCCATTTGCTGATCCTCCAGCCATTGCTGGCTTGAATTAGCGGAGCTATTGCCCCCGGCGCTGCCTTTATCAAAGTAAGTGAGTTGCTCCAGCCGCTGCTGCTGAAGGTGCCAGGCAAATAAATTACGGTCACTGGTGAAGATTATTTGCTGTCCGTCAGCAGAGAAAGAGGGATTGGATTCGCGTTGGGCGGTAAATGTAAGCTGGTGGCTACTGTCAGCAGCTACATCGTATAAAAAGAGGTCGCCATTTTTGGCATAAGCCATTTGGGTATTGTCCGGGTTGTAAGTGCCCTGTGCGGGTAAGAAAGTTTGACGCTCAAGGCTTACCACATCCGGGGACTTCGATCTAAGACCCACGCTGTAAAGGGACCGCATGGTATCTTGCTCTGGATTCCAGGTAAAAAAGACTTCCTGGCTATTAGGATGCCAACGGATATCTTCCGGCAGGAAGCCCACAAAACGCTCTCCCTGCATAATATCAGCAATTTCCAGGACAGAGGCGTTTAGGTTTGGCTGTGCCCATGTAACAACCGGAAGACCTATCAACAAAATAAAGCGAAAAACCAGACGCGTCATGTTTTTTCTGCTAAAGGTAGTAAAGTCCGCTAAAAGATGGTCTTGTCGTACTTCGAACCGGAGTTTTCTGAATTTTCAAGGCTCTTGTCGTATCGCATCGAAAAATGAAGGTATAAAGAGCGGGATAAACGCATAACCTTAAAATATATCAGTCCGGCAAAAGCCAGTGTAAACGCCATAGCAGTCATAACCGGCCAATCGTAGTAAAGTACCAGTAACAGGGCGGGTAGCAGGAGCGTCCAGGAAGACATGCCGTAGGAGATGATCAATGCCCCGAAATAGAAGCCAGGCTCCGGTTCGAAGTCCAGTCCACACTTCGTGCATTCGTGATGCATATCAAGGGGGTCGGTCCACTTGAAAGGCTTTTTGAACATATCTCCCTCTCCACAGCGGGGGCATTTATAATTCCAGATTCTTTTCCAGGATAATTTCATGGCTTATATCTTTTCGGGATGACAAATGTACGAAACCACCTGGTACACCGTGTACTGGGTTCATAATCCGTGTATTTCTGATGATAGGAAAACAACACCTGAACCCCGAAAAGTTGACCTCTCCCTTAATTTCACCTGCAATTTGAGTGAGAGCGTGTTTGGATTTTAGTAATCGGTCTGCAAACTACAACTTTCCTGCCTGCCGAAGTATTCGACACGCAGGCAGGTTTGATTATACTTCGTTCCGCAAATCCTCATTTAGCTAGGGCTAAACTCCGGTTTCCGTGCCTCGTCTAATCAAAAAATTGCAAGTTTTCGATCAGAAGACCAAAGTCCCAACACGCTAAGGCAAATGTCATTTTTACTGGACGTTGAAATTGGAGGAACCAGAACGCTCTTCCAATATTATCAGAAAAACAAAAGTGCCAGGAGAGGCTATGTTTAGCAGGGGGTAAGCGGCAGCCGAACGATAGTCTTGGCATTTTAGCAGAAAGCGAACCTGGGTTTTCGGAAGAAATAGTAGTTTTGCCATCACTTCATTACACCATTGACCAAAACTTGAATTTATGTACAATATGCTAAAACACGCGCACTCGGGTTTGCGGTGGCTACTGCTCCTGGCGCTAATTTATGCCATCATCAAAGGCTTCCAATCCTGGCGAAGCGGTAAAGCGTTCAACAAACCCTCTGCGCTGATTGGGCTCATTCTGACGCACATTCAGCTCATCATTGGCCTGCTGCTGTATTTTATTTACAGCCCATTAGTGTCATTCGAAGAAGGCTTTATGAAGAATGACATCACCCGCTTTTATTCTATGGAGCACTTTGTCACTATGATACTCGCCATTGTGCTGATTACGATCGGCTACAGCCGCGGTAAACGCAAAACAGAAAGCACGGCCGCCGGCAAAGCGGTTTTCGTATTTTATCTGATCGGCCTGTTCCTTATCCTCCTGGGTATCCCCTGGCCATTCCGCGGTTTGGGCGGAGGGTGGTTTTAACCTTGAGCATCCCAACACAACAAAAGCCTGTTCCGCATCAATGCAGAACAGGCTTTCGTTTTTTGAAAGGACCTAATGACTGTTATTTACTCAGCGAAGTCGGGCAGCCTAGTGCCGCGAGCTCATTGCAGACCAGATCATTATCCAATGCGATATAGAACGTGTCGAGGTAGCCAAGCATCTCACGCCTGGCATTTCGGCTGAGCAGATCAAAATTGTCAATCATCTCCTCGAAATTTTGCTTTTTGGACTCGAACAGGTCAATAGTCGGTTGGAGCTCATTCTTAGAACGCTCAACACCCAGGTAGATCCGCTGACCAACTTCAGTTTGGCCAAAATCAGAGGAGGGGATAGCATAGTCCACATCAACCATGCCTGAGAAATCAAAGTCATAAGGCACCAGCTTGTAGAGTCCTCCGTCGACCGGCTTAAGGATTTTCAGGTTGCGGGACATGGCAACAGACCAGTCTACATTACCAATCATGTATTGGAACAGAGCGTGTGTCCGCAGGTTATCCTGCTGGAACTCTACTGTAGAAAGACCAAAACATTCATCACACTCTACGCTGTTCTTCCGTTCCGCCAGCTCATCAATATCTTCTAAAAGGATACCATATTTCTCCAGCTTTTGGTTGCTTTCTGTATCAATATAGGTTATTTCAACCAGTTGTACCCGCAGGGCATCATCGGTAAGCTCCTGGTACATTTTGTAAGTCAGGTACTCCCGGAGTACAGCTTCTTTACCTTTTTTACCCGTTTGACAGTGCGTTACCAGCTTAAGGTTATCGTGATCAGACAAACCGCGTGCGGCAAGGTCTTTTTTGGAAAAGTCAATCCGCAGCGGCGGAAAATCACAAACGCGGCGGCGATAGCGACCGCGGGCACGAATTTCGCTTTCGAGCTCTACCCAGGCACCATGGGCATCCCGGTAACGGAAAATCGCCGGGTATTCCTCATTGGTATTTACCTTGGCGTACATCGTGTCCAGGCTGAATTCAAGCTCCAGCTTAAGCACATCTGTGTGCTCTAATTGATCAAAAAGGGTTGGGGTACCAGCTCTAAGCCCAAGGGGGGTAAGGCAAATCGCTAATAGCAGGGTTCGAAAAATGGTTTTCATAATTTCAAGTTGTCGTGGTGATTTCAAAAAACTTGGCTCATAAAGCCAATTGTTGAGCTCAAACAATAGCTCGTGTAATCGGGTTGTTTAATACTATAAAGATGCAGGTTAGCAGCTTTAACCTCTAGTTTTTTAGATCAGTGTACAGAAAAAATCAACGAATATCTAAAAGGAGCTAGGGTACGTCAGCCTTTGTGGCATCATTCCGTTGTGAAGTCGAATGGTTGAGTAGAAAGTTACGTTAGAATGCAGCTTTTTACTTTTACTTTTACTTTTACTTTTACTTTTACTTTTACTTTTACTTTTACAAACAAGCTCTAAGCCCTCACTTCAAATCGTAAAAGCGAAAATACTTGACAGAAATTTTACTATACATCTTTGTAATTCCGTTGAATAAGATACTTCTTTGTGTGTTTCGCTAATCGACTATCTCAAAATACAGGAAATGAACGAGCCTAAATTGACGCTGGAGCAAATCTTTGCTATGGATTTGCCCCCTATTATTATCTACGCAGCTCCGGTTATGTTTACGTTAGTTTTTATAGAATACTTTATCCGTATTCGCAAGCTACATCGTAATTATGATGCCAAAGATGCCTTTGCTGCAACGGCAGTAGGCATTGGGAATATCATCTCCTCTGCGCTGACGAAGGTCGTCACCTTTGGCGTTGTCTTGTTTTGTTATAATATGGTGCCCTGGAGCATACCCATTACCTGGTGGTCGTTTTTGCTATGTTTTGTAGTGCTGGACTTATGCCGGTACTGGGCGCACCGTGTCGCCCACGAGCAGCGTTTTTGGTGGTCTACGCATGTTACCCACCACTCTTCAGAGCAGTACAATTTCACCGTGGCTTTTCGATTGTCCTGGATTCAACAGCTGAAGATTATTTTCTTCCTGCCCATTGCCTTTATGGGGATCCATCCACTGGTTTTCTTTATCGTACACCAAGTCGAAGTATTGTACCAGTTCTGGCTGCACACCGAGCTCATCAAGAAACTCCCCCGCCCCATTGAGTTTATATTCTCCACCCCTTCTCACCACCGTGTGCACCATGCCACTAATGAGAAATACCTGGACAAGAACTATGGCTCAACCCTGATTATCTGGGACCGTCTGTTTGGAACTTTCAAAGAGGAAGAAGAGACCCCCGATTATGGCATACTGAAGCCAGTCAATTCATATAACCCCGTATATCTGGTTTTCCACGAGGCCATGGACATCGTCAAAGACATGTCTACCTACCGATCCCCCAAAGCATGGTGGAAGATCTTGTTCGGAAGCCCAAACCTTACACTGGATAAGAAAGCCTATGCCGAAGCTGCCGGTATTCCGACTAAAGAAGAGCTGCCCACTTCAAAGGTTAAAGTTAAGGCGAAAGCAGAAGTATAAACTTCCCGCAGGATCGGGGCCATAGGCAACTCCCACGCCCCGTCTTGCGAAAAGCTTCGTGCTTAATTATCGTTCATTAATTCCTCAGCAGGCAATCCCAGGAAAGGTGACTCACCATTGGTTATAATGATTTTTGAGTTTTCAGACTTTGCCATTTCCAGGAAGGCTTCGATAGCGCGGTAGCGCAGTACCTCATCCGTTAGCGATTGCTGTAGATTAGCATTGGCCTCTGCCTGTGCCTCTGCCTGCAGTCGGGTGGCTGCCGCGCCGCCCGCAGCTTGTATTTCCACACCCTGCCGGTCGGCATCAGCTTTAATGACGGCTGCGTCCCGTTCACCCTGTGCCTGAATGATGCGCCGCTCCGCGTCAAGCTGTTCACGCTGCTTAATGAACTCCATGCGCTGCGCGTCCTGCTCGGCCTGTAGCACTTCCTCAATGGAGCGGGAAAGCCCAGCCGGCAAAACGATGGCTTTCATCAGTACGTTATCAACGATCAAGCCTTTGGGCTCCAGGATTTCCGCCATCCGGTCGCGAATCTGGGCTTCTATAACTGACCGCTCGCCAGAGTGCATATCCTTAGCCAGAAAGCGGGAGCTGACATCAGCGGCAGCAGAACGAAATACGGGTAGTATCACTTCGCTTTCGTAAGCCCGCCCAATATCGCGCAACAGGGTTGGCGCACTGGAAGGCCGGATACGGTACAAAATGGACATTACAGAGGTAATCGTCAGGCCTTCTTTAGATGGCAAGCTGCTTTTGATTTCCAAATTCACAGTACGGGTTGGCAGTGTGATAATATTAGTGGTAAAAGGGTTGTATCCCTTCGGGCCTTCAGGCAAAGCTTCGTTGCTGATTTTACCAAGGCGCTGCTTTACTCCTACTTCGCCGGGGCGGACTACCATACAACTGGTGAAGAACGCTCCCAAAAGAACAAGGATTAACATTGTTTTTGTCTTCATAGCTTAAAGGTTTTGGTAATAATGACCTGAGAAGATGCGATTTGGTTCGCATTCGCGCGCCCTTTTTGATATAAAGTTTACCAAGCCCTGAAGCCATAAAAAAAGATCAACTATTCCCCAACGCACCCCTTACCAGTTGACCAATGCGTTGTAATCTATATCTTCCGAAAAACGCTTCTGCCCTTCTGCATCAATCACTTTCATCCGGAGCTCTTTTTTCTTCCAGTCCATTTCCAGCATACCAAAGTGGTTTTCCATAACCGGCCCCTGAATACGGTTGTCGTTTGGTGTAGCGAAGCCCCAGGTGGAAGTAATACCGCTCGACGTAACATCGTAAATGGGATACAAGCCGGGGTATTCCACCTTTGAAATTTCAGCGTAGTGTACATCACCCGAAATAAAGACCACCCCATTTGCTTTCTTATTTTTGATGAGCTCCAGCATGCGCTTTTGTTCGTGAGGGAAATTCGCCCAGGCTTCATACCCATTGTAGGAAATACCAAACTGCGTGCTGCTGCCGATGACCCGCAGGTCTGCTGGCTTTTCCAGTACTTTGCCCAGCCATTCCCACTGCGCTTCGCCCAGCATTGTGGAGTCTTCGGTTTCGTAGGGCCAATACCCCAGATCATAGTGAAACGCCACTGTATCCACTTCCTGCCCTTCATAAGGACGCACGTCATCACGGAAAGTCCGGGTGTCGAGCAGAATGATTTGCACGGTTTTATCACCGGCTTGCAACATATAATCGGTAAAAATGCCCGGTCGGCTATACCGTTCATCACCCTCCGGCACTTCAAATACGTCCAGAAAGATAGCCTTGGACGCCTCTTTTTCCGGATAGTGCCGGCCGCTGTCATTCCAACCATAATCGTGGTCATCCCAGGTGGCCAGGATGGTAGTACTGTCCTTCAGCACCTTGTACTCCGGTTTCGCCATCCAGCGGTCGTACTTATTCCGAAGGGTATCCATATTGTGGGTGTCACCGTAGATGTTATCGCCAAGAAATACAAAGACATCCGGTTGCTGCTCAGCAGCAAGCCGAAGAACCGGCTGTGCCTGATCCTGACTCCCACAGGAGTCGAATGCGATTCGTGTGACACCAGGCGTTGTCGTCGCTTCTTTTGATGCCTGGGAATTACAGCTAAATAACAGTACCAATAACAGAAAAAGGAGGCTTTGATTCTTCATTTTTGAGTTGGTTTATGAACTTTTCAGTGCTAGTTATAAAATACGCGATGTTTTTTGCAAAAAGCAGCCATCGCTAGCTTCACCGACGATTAACCAGTTTAGCATAAAAAACAACGAATTTCGGATTTAATATCCAAATATCTCTTAGCGATTCACGACATCAGCCCATAATGAATCATAAATTATCCGTATCTGAGAATGGGAATAAGAATAATTCCCCCAACGCCCTCTTTCTTCCCGCTGATTTCTATATTTTTGCCAACAAGCTCTAACCAAATAAACCCAAGGAGTAAGCCCTCCTTAAGTCACCAAAATATAGCTCATGAAAATTGGCATCATTCGAGAGGGGAAGATACCCCCAGATTCCCGTGTCCCGCTTATTCCCGAACAATGCGCCTCTGTTTTAGGCCAATATGAAGGTCTTGACATCGTTGTACAACCGTCTCCCGGCCGTTGCTATCCCAACGAAGCCTATCGGCATCATAACATTTCCCTCACGGAAAACATAGAGGATTGCGAAATCCTCATGGGCGTCAAAGAAGTCCCTATTGAGCAACTTATCCCCAATAAGACTTACTTTTTCTTTTCGCACACCATAAAAGAACAGCCCTACAACCGACACCTGTTGCAAGCTATTCTTGAAAAGAATATCCGCCTGATCGACTACGAAGTGCTCACCAATGACCGAGGCAAGCGCCTGATTGCATTTGGTAAATTTGCCGGTATGGTAGGTGCGCACAACGGAATTATGACCTACGGGCAACGCACCGGACTTTTTGACCTGGTACGTATGAACGAATGCCTGGATTATGCTGAAGCCAGACAGGCGTACAAAAAAATGAAATGGCCGCCGATGAAAGTGGTCCTTACCGGAACAGGACGGGTAGGAAAAGGCGCATCCCTGGTACTGCAGGATATGGGCCTTCGGGAAGTGGAGCCGGATGCCTTTCTGAACGAGACCTATGACGAAGCGGTCTTCACTGTACTGGCCTGTGCCGACTACGCTGCCCGCAAAGACGGCAAGCCATTTCAAAAGCAAGACTTTTACCGAAACCCTTCCGCCTACAAGAGCATCTTTGCACCGTACGCCTCCGTTGCAGATGTAATGATCAACGGGATCTACTGGGATAACGATGCGCCCGCCTTCTTTACCATTGATGAGATGCAAAGTAATGATTTCAATATACAGGTGGTTGCCGATGTGACCTGTGATATTGCCCCCATTTCTTCTATTCCGTCTACGCTACGCCCCAGCACTATTCCGGATCCGGTCTTTGGATTCGACCCTGAAACAGGGGAGGAAACGGAACCTTATCAGCCTCACTCCGTAGATATGATGACCATAGATAATCTGCCGAATGAGCTCCCCCGGGATGCTTCCAAAGCATTCGGTCAACAGTTTATTGAATTTATTTTACCCGAGTTGCTAAAACCCAATAGCAAGATCATCGAAAGAGCCACAGTGGCGGCAGACGGCAAACTTGGCCCACACTTCCAATACCTCAAAGGATATGTGGAAGGTGTAGAGATGTAGATGCAGAATTTTACTTAAGATAAGCCAGAATATTCTGCTCAATACGATTGGTGATATTTGTAGTGTCGGTGCGCTCGAATTTAAGCCCCGTAATGCGCTCGTATAATTCGATATAGCGCTCTGAGACCTGCTCGACGAACCCATCCGGCATGATCGGCATGATTTGCCCTTCTTTGCCCTGAAAGCCATGGTCCATCAGCCATTCGCGGACAAACTCTTTGCTGAGTTGTTTTTGGTGCGCCCCTTGGTCCTGCCGCTCTTCGTACCCCTCTGCGTAGTAGTAGCGGGAACTGTCAGGGGTATGGATTTCATCAATCAGGTAAATCTGACCATCCCGCTTACCAAATTCGTACTTGGTATCCACCAGCAACAAGCCTTGCTTTGCAGCCATTGTTGTGCCCCGCTGGAAAAGCGCACGGGTGTACTGCTCCAACTGTACGTAGTCAGCTTCGTTCACGATACCCTGCGCAGTAATATCTTCCCGGCTGATGTCCTCATCGTGCCCTTCCTCGGCCTTCGTTGCCGGCGTGATAATCGGCTCCGGAAAACGGTCGCTTTCTTTCATACCATCTGGCATCGGCACCCCACAGAGTTCTCGTTTACCAGCTTTGTACTCCCGCCAGGCGTGTCCGGCCAGGTAGCCCCGGATAACCATCTCTATTTTGAAAGGCTCACAGGCTACCCCCACTGCCACATTGGGGTCAGGAACACCTTGCAGCCAGTTGGAGACAATATCTTCTGTGGCCTTTAGAAAGTGAGTAGCTACCTGGTTCAGCACCTGCCCTTTGTAGGGAATAGGGCGGGGCAGTACGTGGTCAAAGGCAGAAATGCGGTCGGAGGCCACCATGACCAGTTTTTGGCCTACCGTGTACACATCACGTACTTTTCCACGGTAGAATGCAGTCTGACCAGGCAGGTTCATCTGTGTCTCCAGTACGGCATCGGCTAGATTAGACATCGGCTTAAATTTTTGGCAAAGGTAATTACAATTTCTAAAGCAAATTACCGGGAGGCCCTCTGATTCTGCTATATTCATGGTCTGAAACAGGAAAAAGTCAACCAAAATCTATTGTACTTTCCGTACTAAAACTATATCAAAGAAAATGAGAAACTGGATTATCACCCTTCTTTTACTGCTCTTCAATGCCCCGATTTTACTACAGGCTCAGCAACAGACCTTCCCCGCCGAGCGCAGCACCGCCGAATTCCTTGGAAAAAGCCCTGCCCTTACGGAACTCTCCAGTACATCCCCGCAAAGGACCGGCAAGACAAAGCTCCGGCGCATGATCCCCAAGGAAATCCCCAATTTCACCCAACGGCAGCATATACCCCGAAACGCAACCCATACAGCAATGCCTAAAGGGGCGGACCCAAGGTATGCTAATCAAATGCTGCGTAGTCAGAACCTGGAGGTGGAACCTACTATTGTTTTCGAGGGTATTGACCGACCAGCCTCCGGCGGGATTTCACCACCGGACCCCTGCGGTGACCTCAACGGGAAGCAATACATACAAATGACGAATTCCAGTGGGGGAGCTATGATGCGGATCTTCGATCTCGAAGGCAACCTTACCCTCGAGCTATCGTCTCTAAGTGCCCTATGGGCGGAATTCGGCGTCAGCGGCCTCGGTGACCCTATCGTGCTTTGGGACCATGCTGCCGGGCGCTGGATGATTTCAGAGTTCCAGGATTTTGGCGGTAATGCCTTACTGGTCGCCATTTCTGTAACGGACGATCCGACTGGTGAATGGTACGCCTACCGCTTCCAGACTCCCAGCTTCCCGGATTACCCCAAGTACTCCGTTTGGCACAACGCTTACCTCGTTACTACCAACGAGCCTTCTGATGACAACGTACCTATCTACGCGCTGGAACGCGACGCTATGCTACAGGGCGCAGATCCCAGCGTACAGCGCCTCGGCATCCCTAAGTTTCCGGGCGGTGGCTTTCAGGTGGCAACTCCTGTAGACTGGGATGGCACTTCCTCACCCCCTGCGGACGCTCCAGGCTACGTAGTCCGTATGTATGATGATGCCTGGCAGGGCGGACAGGATAAAATTGAGCTATGGGAAGTCCACCTGGATTGGGCCAATGACGCCAATAACTTTGTCGCCGGGCCTCTTGACCTGTTCGGTGCGCCTTTCGATGCAGAAATCTGCCCCAATGGCAGCTTTTTCGATTGCATTGAGCAACCGAACGGGCAGCTTGTGGACGGGTTGAAGGACATCATTCTTCACCGCGTACCCTACCTGAACTTTGGTTCTCATGAGTCCATTCTCCTTCACTTCGCTGTCGATGTAGATGGTATGGACCGGGCGGGCCTGCGCTGGATGGAACTTCGTAAAACGGAGAACGAGGACTGGTCTATTTACCAGGAAGGTACTTACAGTAAAGACGATGGGCTCAGCCGCTTCGCCGGTGGTATCTCTATGGATTTCAATGGGAATATATTCATGGCGTATTCTGTGGGAGGCCCAAGCCGCAATTTGTCCCTCCGCTACACCGGACGGTTAAACGGTGATCCGCTGGGCGTCATGACCGTTGAAGAATACGAGTTTGCCGAAGGGCTGAGTTCACAGAATGGGGCACGCTGGGGCGACTACGCCGCGATGGCCATTGACCCCCTAACCGGCACAGACTTCTGGTTTACCGGAGCGTATATGAGCACAGATGGGTTGTGGAGTACCAAGATCATGTCCGCCAGGCTGCGCCGTGATTCCAACGATGTAGGCATCCAGGCATTGTCCGCACCACAGTCCTCCGGTTACCTCACCGATGCCGAAACGGTACAGGTGACGGTACGGAATTTCGGCTATAAACCCATATCGAACTATACCATTGGCTTCCAGTTTGAGAATGGTACGGTATTCACGGATACCATTCCGGATACCCTCGCCTCCGACAGTATTTACCTGCACACTTTCGCAGAGACGGTTAATATGGATGCCCTCGGCACCTATGATATCTCGCTCTTCACCAGCCATCCCCTGGATACGGCTAACTTCAATGACACCCTTCGCGTACAAGTGGAACAGCTTCCCCGGAATGACGTCGCTATTGCGGATCTTCTTGGACTTGACCAAAATGTCTGTGACTCCTTAGTTTTAGTGGAACTCGTGATTCAGAATGCCGGCGTGGATACCCTCTTCTCCGCTTTTATTTCAACCGGCCTCAATGGCATGATCGGTGATGACATCGAGTGGGAAGGCAGCCTGCCCCCCGGTGCCACCGAAACCATCGTAATTGAGATTGGCCCCTTAAATAATGGGACTAATGAGTTTGCCGTCAGTGTGGGGTTCCCCAATGAGGTGAACGATGAAAACCAAGACAACGACAGCCGGGAAATACAGTTTGACGCTGTGCTCAACGGCCAGGAAGTCACCGTCCGCCTGCTCACCGATTCCTACCCGGAGGAAACCTCCTGGGAGATCAGAGACCTTATGGGTAATATTCTGGCGGAAGGTGGCCCTTACGAAGAACAGACTACCCTGCAAGAAGCGAGGTATTGTTTGCCTGATGCCTGCTACCTTTTTATACTTAGTGACAGCTGGGGCGATGGCCTGATTGGCCCACCGGCGGGAGACTTCGAGCTGATAGACGCAGACGGTAACATCCTGGCACAATTGGGCGAAGAAATCAACTTTGGCACACAGACTCAGCGTACCTTTTGCGCCAGTTTCGCCTGCCAGTTATCCATCGACGCCTCCGTGCTCAACGAATCTGCGCCGGCTGCCGAAGACGGCAGTATTATCCTGAGCCTGTCCAACGGTATTCAGGACTTTGAGTACAGCATAAACGGAGGGGACTCCTTCCAAAACAGTCCGGTGTTTTCCAACCTCATCGGCGGCACCTACGAATGTGTCGGTCAGGATATCAACGGCTGCAGAGCAGATACACTGGTGACTTTGGCGACTTGCGCCCTGGAATTGGCTGCCGATGTGACAAATGCGACCGAAGGGCAGCCTAACGGCAGTATCTCCGTCAACGTTACCGGCGGACAAGGTGGCCTGTCCTACCAACTGGACGATGGTGACTTTCAGGAAAGCAATCTGTTTGAGGGACTTGCGCCTGGCAATTATGTGGTTACTGTTCAGGATGATGCAGGCTGCGACCAAAGTCTGCTGGTCACTGTAGAAATGACCTCCTCTGTAAGTAGCACATTCTTTGGTAAAGAAATAAAGCTCTACCCGAATCCAACGGATGGTTTCGTACAAGTGGAAATCCGTGGCCTGGAACACACCAACTTCCTCCCGGTCCGGATTCTGAACGCAAATGGTCAAACCGTACGCCACGATCGCCTGGTCACTTATGGTGAAAGCACACGCGGCATTGTATCCTTATACGATTTACCATCCGGCACTTACTTTCTGCGGTTTGAGCATGCTGAGCTACCGAGGCTGTTTAAAGTCATTAAACAATAGAGACTTGATGCGGGCGGGGCAGACTGTTGGCTACAAGACCGTCTCTTCAAGAGGCTTATTGTTTGATGTTGGCTTGGGGCTGGGGCGCTCCTTAACCGGTTCTGGTACGGTTCTGCCTTATGCAAGGCTAAACTTTGGCTACCGCTTTCAAAAGGAATAATCCATGCAACATGCTATAGATATCAATGCTGATCTCGGCGAAAGCACCAAAGCCAGAAGATTGGAGCAGGAAGTGGACATCTTCCCCTACCTGTCCTCCTGCAATATTGCCTGTGGCTTCCACGGTGGTGATCCGGTTTTTATCGAAAGGGCCATAGTACAGGCATTGCAGCACGGGCTACGCATTGGCGCCCACCCCTCCTACCCCGACCGGACCAACTTCGGCCGCCATCCAATGGATATCCCGGCAGAAGAGCTCAAAGCGGTCTTGCGGTATCAAGTGAGCGCACTCAAAGGCATGGTGGAAAGCCTGGGCGGAGCCCTATCTTATGTCAAACCCCACGGTGCCCTTTACCATACCCTTTGTCAAAATGAAGGGCAGGCTCAACTCGCCGTTTCTGTCTTACAGTCGGTTGCCCCTCAGCTACAGGTGATGGGGCTGCCCGGCTCTGCCTTAGCCCGTGCTGCTCAAAGTGCCGGGCTGGGCTTCATCAGAGAAGGCTTTGCAGACCGCCGGTACGGGGCAGACGGGCAACTGCTGAGCCGTAAGGAACCGGGCGCCGTACTTCACGACCCCGCCGAAGTGGTATCGCAAGTCCGGCAAATCCTGATGGAAGGTATGGTGACTACCTGCTCCGGCAGCTGCCTTCCCCTTCAGGTCGATAGCCTTTGTATTCACGGTGACAACCCGATGGCAGTGCCCATTTTGAAAGCGCTGGACCACTTTTTCCAGCAGTCGGGTATTCAAAAAGGCAGTGTATGACCATCCAACCCTTTGGCGACCGGGCGCTGCTCCTCAACTGGGAACAGCGTATAGATCCGGAGCTTAATGCAACCGTGCATGCCTGGCAGCAAGCCATACAGAAGACCCAAATCAAAGGCGTAGCCTATACCATTCCGGCTTACTGCTCCCTCACGGTGGTATTCAATCCTTTGCAAATTGCTTCTGCCACTTTAGCTGAAAGGCTTAGAAATATGGAAGTCCGCACCGATCGTGCTGACCAAAGCGGGCGGACTTTTGACATCCCGGTTCAATACAACGGCAGCGACCTTTCCGAAGTCGCACAGCGCACCGGACTTTCCGAATCTCGAATTATTGAGCTCCACAGCAATCGCCCCTACCGGGTATACCTGATCGGTTTCCTGCCCGGATTTCCCTACCTCGGCCCATTGCCCGAAGCCCTCCACTGCCCCCGCAGAAGCACGCCCCGCCAATCCGTACCTTCCGGAGCCGTTGGGCTGGCTGGTGCACAAACCGGCATCTACCCCTTTGAAGCCCCGGGCGGATGGCAGATCATCGGGCAAACCCAACGGCAGGTGTTCGACGCCAGAGCGGAAGACCCTTTTTTGCTACGCCCCGGAGATACGGTCATCTTCAAACCCGTCTAACCTTATGCCTGAAATTGAAGTACTCTCTACCGGTCTACTCGATACCCTGCAAGATGAGGGAAGGGCGGGTTATCAATCCCAGGGCGTCCCCCTCGGTGGTGCTATGGATAGGAAGTCTGCTGCCCTGGCGAACCAGCTGGTTGGAAATCCTCTGGCCACACCTATAGTGGAAAGCACACTCCTGGGGCCCCGGCTCTGCTTCCATGGCCCGGCTCAAATTGCCCTTACCGGTGCGATTGCTCAACCCAAGCTGGATGGACAGCCTATTCCAACCTACACCACCGTAAGCGTAGCGCCCGGCTCCGTTTTGAATATTGGAGGCATGCAGAAAGGTTGCCGTACCTACCTCGCCATCCGGGGCGACTGGCTAATCCGGAAATGGCTGGGCAGTTGCAGCCCTCCACCCTATCAGTCCGAGTTGCTTACGCCGGAAAGCCGCCTGCAGCCCGGCCAGCGATGGCAGATACGAAAATCAGCCCTTATTTCGGTCCGGAGCATCGCCCTACAAGAACAGCCAGGATTTCCACATATTAGGGATATCAGGGTCTTCCCCGGTCCGGAATGGGCAGCTTTTTCTATTGCGGCGACCGAGCGTTTCCTCAATCAGGCGTTTACGATTAGCAAAGATGCCAACCGTATGGGGCTGCGCCTGCAGGAAAACCTGCCTGATGCTGACCGCTTGCCCAGCCTTCTCTCTTCTGCCGTACTGCCGGGCACGGTGCAGGTCCCACCTTCCGGCCAACCCATCATCCTGATGGCCGATGCGCAAACTACCGGTGGTTATCCACGGCTGGCGCAGGTGTGTACCGACGACTTGCCGGCTTTAGCCCAGTGCCGCCCAGAAGATCAAATCCGGTTTAGGCTTCATCCCTAATCTGACCAGCGGAAGGTGACACCCGCGCCACGCTTCAGGCCTTGTCCAAACTCCGTCGTTACCGCTTCTCCAACAAACTCGAAATCCAGGGCATGGCCTGTTGCTTCCGGGTCGATCCGTGCAGTGACCGTAGCCGGGAAAGTACCCGTCTTGGGCGTCACTCTGGTAAACCCTTCACCGCCGGTGAGCCGCCAGTTGCCCTGTGGACCGAGGAGCAGAAAAGTCATTGTGCGCTCATCTGCTGCCCGCCTCCAGGTGATAGGCCGGAGAAAGTCGTAAGGGCCCCATTCGGTCACCAGGATGTATTTTCGACCCCGCAGATGCGATTCCGGCAGCAGGGCATCCATACCATCGGGCAGCGGAGTGGGTCGGAACTTTTGAATGGACGCCGGTTCGTGTCTTGCCTTCTGCCAATCACTGCGCACCGTAGGAGCAGACAACTCTGCTGCTGGGTTGTCACGGGCAAAAGCCGATGCATCCCCCAATTCACCGTCACCAACCCGGTTTTTCACCAGTACCAGGCTTTCGTTCGGCTGCGCTGCCTCCAGTAAGGTCTGGAAGGCGTAAAACTGATTGTCGTCATTGATGGCAACCTTAGCCGTACCGGAAATAGACAGCGGGACTTGTGTCTTGTGAAATACATTGTGCTGCAGGGTATAATCCTGACTCTGTACGTCCCGCTGCTGTGCATATCCCCAGTCTTCCGGCTGCTCCGCCCGTTCCCATAGTTTCACACCTACTGTGCAGCTATCAAAGAGGTTGTACTGGATGGCGTTGTCCTGCCCATGCTCAATAGCGATACCATAATCACAGCCTGTAATCTCATTCGCACTCATCAGGCTTTCGTAGCTGTAGCCGCCCCAAATACCATAGCGGCATTCGTGCAGGCGATTATCGACCATGATATTACGGCTAAAGGTGACTTCTATACCGTTGGTGGGCGCATGAGAAAAGTCATTACCGTAGATGATGTTGTCGTTGCAGCCCCCTTCCCCTGTATCCATCGTATGTTGCCCGGCCCACAGGAAAAACCCATCTCCTGAATGGGTCGCTGAATTGTAGGCAAAGGTATTGTTCGAGCTTTGCTCATAACACAATATACCGGCACTGTCCTGCCCCCGGCTGTATACGCCATAGCTGAAGCCCCGGACGTTCCAATCCAGCCGGTTGTGCATGACCTTGTTATGACTACTTCGGTACAGCCCGATGCCTATGCCGGAATTAAAGTGTATAGTATTGTTGTAAAACCTACCCCGGTTGCAATTCGTTAACATCAGCCCGTTCTGGCCACCGGTGACCTGGAGTCGCCTTACTGTTGCTGCATCACAGTCTTTCAGGTAAACTGCCGCACCGTAGCGCAGCCATTCGTTCTCCTCATTATGGTGATAGTACAGCCAGTCGCTAAGGTCTTCCTTATCTGGGGTGCTTTTCATGCGCTGTCGGTAATTATAGCTGAAATCACAGTCCTCAATAATCAAGCTATCCGTATTTTCTGCCATAAGCGCCACCTTGTACCCCCGGGCATTCAGGTTCCGGATGGTCACGTTTTTGCTATTCCGCACCAGCACTGCTAATCCGGTAAAGGTGTTAGGCAGGGTATCAGCGTCACTTCCTTTAAGCAGCGTCCCCCCAAAGTCAACGGTTAGTCCTTCTCCCTCGATGATCAGGACCGGTCGGGCGAAGGTGTCACTTTTTAACAGCAGGGTGTCTGATTGAAAAACAGTGGATTGAGTGACCACTGCGCCCGGCTCTATCTTTTCGCCCTTAGGCTCCCGGCTACAGCCTCCAAGCAGCAGGGCAAACAATAGAAACACCAGACCGTTGTACGGATAGTTTTTCATAATCGCAGATTTGTGGGGAAGATAACAAAAGCCATATGTACGTCGATATTTCCATTACTGAAGATGACCTTCGCCTGATCATGGGCAGTCCTTTCAAGCCGCGCTACGCTGCTGCGCTCAAAAACGTTTTTTGCCCGGCCTGCCGGCAGAAAGAAGACAACGCTGTGCACCCGAAGAAATTATGGCTCAATCCCGCAGGCGATGTCCTTGTGGAAGGGGCCTGCGCGAATTGCGGCGCTGACCTCGAGAAGTTGCTCGAAACCGGGATTGATCCCCGGCAGTACGATCAGGCTATGGCTATCCGGGAGTATAAAGTGGAGATTGGTAAAGATTATGAGATCAGGAAATAGGTTATAGTCGCTGACAGCTGTTTATGAGCTAGTATCCAAAATGCTTCAACGAGCGCTCATCATCCCGCCAGTTGTCTTTGACTTTGACGTGCAGTTCCAGGAAGACCCTACTGTCCAGCCACGCTTCGATACTCTTGCGGGCTTCCGTGCCTAATTTTTTGATGGCGCTGCCCCCTTTGCCGATAATAATAGATTTCTGCGTCTTGCGCGCCACATAAATCTCGGCACTAATGCGGATCAAGGGCTCCCCTTTTGTAGTCGTCCCATCCTTGAAAGCAGTGACAATCACCTCGCAGGAATAAGGAATCTCCTGCTGATAAAGCATCAGGATTTTCTCCCGGATAATTTCGCTGATGAAAAAGCGCTCCGGGCGGTCGGTGAGCTGATCTTTAGGATAAAAAGCAGGTCCCTCTGGCAGGTACTTCATGATGACCTCCATGAGGCGCTCGGTATTCAACTTTTGCAGCGCAGAAACCGGAATTGTTTCCGTAAAACGGATTCGGTCATTCCATTTTTTGATCAATTCCAGCACCCGTCCGTCATCTACTGTATCAATTTTGTTGATGAGCAGAAACAAGGGGACCTTTACATTTTTCAGGCGCTGTATGACCGGGTCTTCATCAGTGTAATGCTCACCGGGTTCCGTGACAAACATCATAATATCTGCATCCTCAAAAGTCGAGAAAGCATAGTGGTTCATCGACTCCTGCATACGATAGGCGGGATCATCGATGACACCGGGCGTATCAGAGAAGACAACCTGGTAGTTCTCCCCACTGACCAGTCCAATAATGCGGTGTCGGGTAGTTTGCGGTTTATTGGTAATGATAGACATACGCTCGCCTACTAAGGCATTCATGAGCGTAGATTTGCCGACGTTTGGCCGGCCGATAATATTTGCAAATCCGGATTGATGCATGTAGTTGGATTAATCACAGTTCCTCCGGCAAATACCGCTGAAGTTCACCGTGCACCAGCGCTTCCATCGCCTTAAAAAAAAGCTTAGGCTTGTGGGGGCGCCAGTTGATGTCATTGAATGCATCGCCAAAGTTAATAAACTGATGCAATTGTGTGTCTCTCATTTCTTCCTTCACGTGCGGAAGGGTGTTCACAAAGCATATCCAACCGCCTTCCTCAGCAATATCCTCGTACCACTCTTCGTAGTAGCAATCATCAGAGCCATGAAAATTGAGTACGTTCTCGCATACAATGATATACTTGTAGATACCCTGATCAGCCATACGGTCTACCACCTCTCGCTTGAGGTACATGATGTCATTGGAAAGGGCGTCATTCCATTCTCCAATAAACTCAATAATAGCAACCTCTTCCTCGTAGTTGGCATACAATACCTTTAAATAAAGCGTATCGGAACCAAACTCATCCCACTGCGGGTGAATAAAGTAGTTGTAAACTTTGTTGGAGAACGTAAACTCGCTGTAGGTCCGGCCGTAAAACGGGGAGCGTTCATCATGAGCGGCGACGTATTTTCCTCTCCAGCTATAATAAGGCTCAATATCGTGCATGTAGCTTTCGCGGTTTGCAGTTATTAATATTGAACACGCTCTAAGAGTGTGCTCAATATTCCCTAACGAACCGTAGTGCAGAAAGTTTTGCTGAATGAAGCGTTCTCCTGCGTCCTTTTTAAGGCCTTACATTTTCATCAACTGTCCATTTCATCAAGACAGGACAGCCACCGTACATAGCATCGATATCAATATAAGTAGCCCCAACCTTATCTTTAATCCAATCACTGATAAATTCACTCTTTTTAGCTTCAATAGCCGCTTTCTGAATTTTGGAGTAGTCCTTTGTCAGATCTGCTTTGTGAGGGTTTGAGCGCGACTGCAACTGCACGATGCGGAAGTAACGCTCTCCTGTCGGATCGCGGAACATAAAGGGCTCCGAGAGGCCCCCAACTTCCATTGTATCTACGGTGAAATAAATATCAGGGTCCAGATCGCCAATTTCAAAAAAGGTATTACCAGTAGCAGGGTTGACCATGCGGCCATCATTATTATAGCTTTGCTGATCCTCGTTGCCAAAGCGTTTCACCGCAAAGGAAAAGCTCACAGAGTCATCCATAACTAGATGGCGGATGCTATCGAGGCGTTCCTTCGCCAAATCCAGATCAGCATCCGTAATTTCAGGTTTAATCAGGATATGGCGCACACGGATCGAATTACCGCGCCGTTGCATCATCTGTATGATGTGAAAACCAAATTGGGATTCAATAACCGGAGAAATTTCCTCCTTCTCTAAACGGAATGCTGCCGCTTCAAATTCGGGCACATATCGCCCCCGCTGCGCCCATCCCAAATCACCACCGGACCGGGCGGAACCGTCATCTGAATACTTACCGGCCAGTTCGGCGAAGTCTTCTCCTTCATCAACAATGCGCACGCGCAACTCCGCCAGCAGAGTAACTGCATTATTGCGCTCCTCTTTGTTAATCTTAGGCTTATAAACAATCTCTCCGATCTCCACTTCTGAATTAAAATAAGGCAGGCTATCACTGGGGATTGAGGCAAAAAACTTCTTCACCTCGGATGGTGTAACTGTGACGCTCGCCATAATATCTCCCCGCATTCGCTCTACCAGCAGCTGGCTTTTGAGATCTTCACGGAATTGTGCTTTCACCTCATTGATCGACTGCCCGTAGTATTCTTCAAACTGGCCTACGTCGTTGTTCATGAAGCCTAAAATACGCTCAATCCGCGCATCCAGCTGCACTTCCACCTCTTCATCCGTCACCAGGATACTATCCAGTTTAGACTGATTAAGGAGCAGTTTATTTGCCATAATCTGGTCCATGATGTTGCAACGGACGTCATCGGGCAGGTTAGACTGCTGCGAAGCCATCAGAGCACGCTGCTCTTCTACCTCCGAAAGCAATACCAATTCACCTCCTACGGTTGCAACGACCTTGTCGATCACCTCACGTTGTGCCCAGCTGCTTGTTCCGATGAACAAGATAAACAGGGCGGTGATCCAAAATTTAATAGCTGTATTCATAATCAGTAATATGTCTTGATGTTGTTGCGGCGAAGCTCTCTTTGATACATAGCTTCGATCTTATCTTTGAGTAATTTCTCTTTCCGGTTACGCAGGATCACTTTCCGTGCCTGCCCTTTGATGTAAGACAGGGGGGCGATATCCTTGCGGTTCTTTACCTCAAATACCTTAAAGTAATACTGGTACTCGCCGTCCCGCTGGCTAAAGTCCTGCTTGGCACTAATGTTATCCACGGTGACGGTCCCCTTGGGCATTTCCCGGGCGATGTCCTCCACCCGGTACCAAATACTATCGGTAAGCAAAAAGGCTTCAGCATACCTGCTGCAGTAAGCGGTGAGAGAATCCAGATCCTTCTGTTTATTATTCCACAGCTGCCGCAGCTCGTTCGCTTTGGGCACGGGAACCGGCACTTTCACAAAAAAACAACGAACAATAGGGGTTTCTAATTGATACTGCTGTTTGTTGCGTTCGTAAAACTCCGCCAACTGCTCATCCGTAACCGTGCTGTCAAGCAGCTCCTGTACCAGTATTTTTTCATAATTGTGCCTTATCAAAGAAGCCCGGTAATCGCGGACCAGCTTGTCTATGTTCAGGTCACCGGGAATATTCTGCTCTGCCTCATGCAACAGCAAGGCGTCCCGCATCCAGCGATTGGCAAACATCTGAATAATAACCGTACTGTCCTTGGCCGTCGTGCCCTCCGGGAACATGCCCTCCATATCTGAGAAATAAAGCGCTTTGTTGTGGACTTTAGCCAACAGCTGATCTTCTGTAGCAGCTTCTCCGTCTCCCTGCGTACAGGATGCCAGTCCAAGCAATACCGTCAACAACAACACGAAACCCTTTGAATCTCTCATAAGCAAACTTTTGAACAATAAAACAGCGAAAGCCGGACGGCGAAGGGCCTGCCCGGCTTTCCCGCCTGCAGAACAAATGCTATTTCTTAATGAGCTGCTTAAACACCTTACCTTTAATATCTACATCGTAAGTTTTTCGCAATTCTTCCACCCACTTTTCTTCCAGGTAGTCTTGATAGTCAGCCACAACGTACCCGCGGGCTTCATCCAACGTCTTCGGCCGGGGTTTCAGCAATTCCTCAATCTTAGTCACTTTGAATTTTTGTGATTGTGGATTAGGTTCCGACTGGGACATGGCACCAGCTTTCCACTCCATACCTTTAAACTCCGGATAAAGTGTCTTGTCAAGTTTCTTAGACTCATGAGTAACGAGTGGGAAAGTCGCCTCCGGGTCGTTGTATTTTTCTAATACCGCCTCCGGTCTATTATCAGCAATAAAGGCACGAACTTCTTCCATCTTACCCTTCAGCTCATTGGATATACGGTAAATGCTCGTTTGTGCCCGGTTACCATACCGATATTTGCCCTTTACTTTTTCATAGAACTTTTTGAGCCCAACAGTATCCTGAGACGCTTTGTCCCAGACCAGTCGCTTCGTTGCTTCAAACAGCAGAATCCCTTCTTCGTACTCCCGCATCAGCGCTTTAAAATCGGGATACTTCTCCTCCAGTTGCTTTTCTTCATACCGCATGGCGCTTTCATCCAGGTAAGTATCATAGAGGCTCTTTACAGCTGCTGTGACTTCCTTTCCACGTCCCATACGGATCCGCTGCCGGGAAGACCGCTCCAGATAATCCGCAAAGTCGCCAACAGTGACCTCAAAGTCCTCTCCGTACTGAAAAAGCACCGCTTCGGTGGGTGTATCCGGCGCGCGCCAGCGGAAAGTCAGGAAGGTATCGGTAAGCGTTTTTGCGAAATCATTGAGCACCTCCGGATATTCCTCCAATCCCGCATCCTTTTTGATGCGTACGACCATAGCCGTCTTTGCCTGTTCAAAGCGATTGTCTTTTTTAATCGCGTTTTCTAAACGACCCTTTTCAATGTTATATGGTTGTATACCCCGTCGAGAAATAAGCTTAAGGATATGCCAGCCTACGCTTGTCTTAACCGGCTTGCTGTACGCATCCTCTTTCTCCAGGCCAAATATTGCATTTTCAAAGTCTTTTGAGTACCTATTGATACCAAAAAAGCCAATATATCCATCTTTCGCCGCAGTACGCGTGTCTTCGGAAAGGGCCTTAGCCATAGCATCAAATTCAGCACCAGCCTCCAGTGCCTGATATACACTATCTATACGTGCCTTTACCGCTTTCCCGTCTCTTTCACCATCGGTTCGGAGCAGAATATGTGCGGCTTCCACTTCTCCGCGAGCCGGGCGGCGATCGTGTACCAATAATGCATGAAATCCGGCATCGGTACGAATCGGTCCACTCAATTCACCCACCGGCACCTCATAGGCTGCTTTCTCAAGCTCATAGAAACCGTTGGGGAACAATACCGTAACATAACCAATGCGGCCACCGTTATTTTTTGCAGATTGATCATCAGAAACCGAGCGTGCCACAATCTCGAAGTCCTCGCCTTCCTGAATCCGCTTCATTGCGCGTTCCAGCTTGCCTTTTGCCGCCGCTTCCTCTTCAGGGGTTGCATCTGGCTTGACCGATACAAGAATATGACTGATATCAACATCCTCTTTAGACCGCTCGTAAGCTTCCCTGATCAGCTTTTCAGTCACCTCCTTATCGATGAGATAGGAATCTGCCAGTTGCCGGCGATATCCATTCAGCTCATTCATCAGTTCCGGGATAGTATCCAGCTGCATCTCGCGGGCCTTGGCTACTTTCAGCTTAAACTTGACGTAAAGGTCCAGGTATTCATCCAGAGAGTTCTCTGAGAAATCCGTATTTTTACCATTTGTTTTAGAATAGATATACACAAACTCAGACTGATGCACCGGCTTGCCGTCTACAGTAAATAAGACAGGGTCGTCCTGTCCAAAGCTAAGCCCAGGCAACATCGTTGCGGTCAATAACAGCATCCAAAATCGCTTAATCATTAGGTCGAGCATGAATGATCTTTTTTAATTATTATGTTTTCACATTGAGGGAAACCGCCGCAAAATTAGTAAAATACCTCACCCTAAAAAATATTGCAGTACCCCTTATCTCTTCTGTTAGTTTATAATGTCTCTGTATATACCCGCCGGACCCGCTGCCCTACCGATGTAAATACCTCATACGGGATGGTGCTGAGCTTTTCAGCCACCTCTTCCACAGTTGGGGTTACCCCAAAAATTGTGGCAGTGCTTCCTGCTTCAACCCCTTCCACCTCTGAGACATCGACCATGCACATATCCATGCACACATTGCCCGCAATTGGAGCCAGATGGCCATTAATCCATACCTGATGCCTACCCTTGCTGAGCAAACGGGACAGGCCATCCGCATAACCAATACCAAGGGTAGCAATCTTCGATCCTGCTGGTCGATGCCCGGCACGGCTGTACCCTACGGTCTCTCCTTCTTTAAGTATACGGACCTGTGAGACTCTGGCCTGCAAGGTCATGACTATTTGCAGGTCAGGCTGCAAGGCACCCGTCTCATCGGCACCATACACTCCGATTCCCAAACGCACCATATCCATATCGTATTGCGGGAAACGGGCCACGCCTCCGGAATTGAGCAGATGCCGGTGGATGCTATACGGCAAAATGTGCTTCAATTCTGCATAAGCACCAAGAAAACGATGCATTTGCCGTTCTGTAAAAACATCATGCGCAGCATCTCCACTGGCAGCAAGATGGGCAAAGGCCGTAGCTACCCGGATGTTGGTCTGGCCTAATAGATAGCGGCCGACCTGTCCCGCTTCCTCCGGTTCAAAGCCCAGACGATTCATACCGGTATTAAACTCCAGGTGGACCGGTAAAACAGCACCCTGGCTGCGGAGAAAACCGGCTAATTTTTCCAATAAGACAAAGCTGTACACCACCGGCTCCAGCTGCCACTGCAGGAAGTGTTCAAAGGCACCGGGCTCCGTATTCAGTACCATAATTGGACACCGAACGCCCGCTTTCCGCAGTTGCAGACCTTCATCAGCATAGGCTACAGCCAGGTACTCCACTCCGGCACTTTCCAATGCCCGGGCGATTTCTACCAAACCGGCACCATAGGCATTAGCTTTGACCATTACGGCAACTGATGTTCCGGACTTCAAAGCGGACCGGTGAACCGCCAGGTTATGCCGCAGGGCATCCAGGTTTACCAAAAGTTCTGTCCTATGCAATGGCGCGCCCATGTAGCCGAGCAATTCTGTATAGCGGCTTTCTTTTCCAGCGTACACCAAAAACACCGTATTGAAATAAGAGGATGCAGAAAAGTACGTTCGGGCCTCAAGGGAATTTGTCAATACCTTAAAGGGTAAATGTTGGGCCTGCTCTGCAGGAAACCCCAATCCAACCACCTCATCTATATTGCTTTGCCGGATATCCGCCTGCCAATCCCCTGCAAGAGCAGGTTCATCGATCACCAATATCCGCTTACTCGCATAAGACGACCGGTGAAGGCTATACCTTAATAAGTGCTTCAATTGCTGATCCTGACCATCGGGGGCCAGCCGGACAAAACTGTTGCCGGACTGCCCGCTAATAATCTCCAGTCGCGCTTTGGCCATCATTATGCCTTTCCTCTATAAATCAAATCCGATATCCTTGCGGTAATATTTTTCGTCAAATTCCACGCGCGCTGCGTTATCCAGCGAGCGCCTTACCGCTTCCTTATAGTTGTCCGCTAAAGAGGTCAATGCCAATACTCGCCCCCCATTGGTTTTTAATACCCCTGCTTCGCTTTTTGTGCCGGCATGTAGCACCAGGCTACCTTCTACCAGATGAAGTCCCGAAATCACTTTCCCTTTTTCGTAAGCCTCCGGATACCCTCCTGAGACAAGGAATACCGTTGCTGCAGTTTGTTCCTCGATCTCCAGTTTTTTGCCCTCAAGGGTCCCGTCGCATACCGCAACCAATAACTCTACGAGGTCATTCTTCAGGCGGGGAAGCACCACCTCTGTCTCCGGGTCACCCATACGGCAGTTATACTCAATAACAAATGGATCATCTCCCACCTTGATCAGTCCCAGGAAGATGAAGCCTTCGTAGGGGGCTTCCAGTTCTTTCAGTCCAGTGAGGGTAGGACTGACAATCCAGTTTTCCACTTTTTTCAGCAGTGTATCATCCACAAAGGGGACTGGTGAAACAGCGCCCATACCACCGGTATTCAGGCCGGTATCTCCCTCACCAATACGCTTATAATCTTTAGCGATCGGCAGAATTTTATAGGATTGCCCGTCTGTGAGGACAAATACAGAGAATTCAATGCCGTCCAGGAACTCCTCGATAACCACCTGCTCACTCGCTGCACCAAACTTACCACCCAGCATGGCTTTCAGCTCTGCTTTAGCTGCTGCCCGGTCATTGAGAATAACAACACCTTTACCGGCCGCCAGGCCATCAGCCTTTAGCACAACAGGCAGGGTGTGCTGATCAATATAATCTAAACCCTCCTCCAAAGTATCCGGAGTGAAGGCTGCATAAGCGGCCGTCGGAATGTCCCGTTGCTGCATAAAAGCTTTTGCAAACGCTTTGCTGCCCTCCAGCTTAGCGCCCTGAGCAGAAGGGCCGATAATGCGCACTTGCTTCAGTGTATCATCAGCTTTGAAGTAGTCATATATGCCTCTAACCAGCGGTTCTTCAGGTCCTACAACGACCATATTGATCTCTTTTTCCTGCACAAAGGCACCTACCGCCTCAAAATCATTTGGGTTGAGCGCAACATTCGTACCGTGCTCTGCCGTACCCGCATTACCAGGCGCAATAAACAAAGCTTTACAAAGCGGGCTTTGGCTCATCTTCCAGGCGAAAGCGTGCTCCCGTCCACCACCACCTAGCAAAAGGATATTCATGCGTTCTTTTTTTGCAAATATACTCTACCCGAATCGGATAACCATACCTTAAGACTTTTACTCGGCTTTTGTGAAACTAAATAGCATCTGATCCGTCTAGCATTTCGAATATACTTCTAAAATACCCGACTTTATGCGTTACCTGGCTCTATTATTACTTTTCCCGTTTTATCTGTCTGCCCAACAAAGCGATTATCTCGTCTTACGTGGTCAAATTTCGGTTGCCAATACCGGAGAACCGCTTTCCCATGCACACATCGGTATTCCACAGCGTGGTATAGGCACAACGAGCGGTTACGATGGACAGTTCCTATTAAAAATCCCGAATTATTACCGTGGTTCTGATCTGGTGATTTCTTATTTGGGCTTTCAGACCTACCGTACCCCTATTGCCGGGATCAACGGCAACATTAAGGTCCGCCTGCAGCCAGCCGCTGCTGTTTTACAGGAAATTGTTGTAATGGACGAGCAAAGAGTAGAAGACCTCATCCGTAAAGCCGTGCGGCGTATTCCAGACAATTACCCCGACTACCCCACTTCCCTGACCGGTTTTTACAGAGAGTCCAAAACCAATGGTGACCAGGACTATATTTACCTTGCAGAGGGGGTGCTTAACCTTTACAAGAAAAGCTACAAAAACGATAAGGAAGGGCAGGTCGGTCTGGTTCAGGGCAGACAAGTCACTCTCGTACCGGAAGAGGAACTCCGCAGCAGCACCGGGTTTTCCTCAGGACATCTGGCCGCTGACCGCTTTGATTTTGTCAAAAACAGAGAAGACTTTTTAGAGGAGAAGAACTTTGAAGCGTACAAATATTGGATTTCCAGTATTACCACCCACAATGACCGACCGGTATATGTCATAAGTTTCGACCGGGAAGGAGATAACAAGCAGGCGCGAATGAAAGGGCAGCTCTATCTGGATACCCTATCCTACGCCATCGTGCGCGCTTCCTTTGAAATCCTCCCCGATGCACAACGACAGTTTAATGACTATCCGTTATACACCGGCAACTGGAAAGGCAACCGCTATTTTGTCAACTACCGGGAAGTAGACGGCCGCTGGCACCTCAGCGAAGCCCTCCGGGAAGGGACCTGGCGCGATGGGGGTATTTATACCAATGAGCTGATTGTGACTGAGGTAATGCCAGGGCGCGGAAAAGTTATTCCCTACTTGGAGCGCCTGGACAGAGATGACCGTTTTCTGGACCGGACAGGCACTTATGATGAGGATTTTTGGACTTCCTATAATACCGCGCCTATTAATGATAAGCGCCTGGCGGAAACCGTGCGGCAGCTTGACAACCAAAACAAAGCCACCGAAGTATTTGATACCACGTTCCTGAATACGCTGCGCCGCCAGCAAGACTCCATTGCCCGGGTGGAATCACAATCAAGCCCGGTAGCAGACAGTTTGAATATCAGTTATTTGCCGGGAAGCCCTCCTGTCCTTGCCGGGATTTCAAAATGGGATTTTCACTTCAGCTACGGGCTGGGAGCCCACCACCTCCCTGTAGAAAGTGCACAGTACCAACTGGGGTACTTCAACCAGCCCGAAGGCACCACCATCCTGGAAGTAAATGAACCAATAGAGGAGCGCGAGATCGAGCCCATTTATCAATGGGGCATTGACATTACTTACCGCGACCGGTACCTCGTGCGCTGGAGCCTGGCCAGAGACCTCTGGAACAGTATCTACCGGGAAAACGCGATTGGCGGTGGGCTACAATTTAATCTGACCAAAAAGCACCGCCCTTTTTACGTCCGTCCAATGGTTCAATTCAGCCGATTGCTGTACGCCAGAAAAGTAGGGGAAGCTGATAATGATTTTGGGCGTTTTGACGCCGACGGTAAAAAATTCAAAGCTAATAAGGTGAATATGTACACCGGCGACCGTACTTACAGCTGGAAGCTTAGCCTCGAAATGGCGCTGGAGCTTAACCCCAGCCGGGAACTGTTTTTCCGGGTGGGCTACCTAATGCCTTACAGTCAGTCCGAAAGAGTCTTTCTCCGGGAACGCGGGCGCGTCTTTCCTAAACGTGCAGAGCTAAAAGTGGACGGTGCGCAGGTGCGTACATCGCGCAATGAAAGTGAGGACTTTGGGCCGATCATGGGCTCTATGCCTACTTTTTCGGCTACCATCGGCATACTGATAAAGTAAAAAAACTAATCCAATAACAGACTATCCGCCGGTATTGCGCCCTTATCATCCGATTGCTGAATGTACAGGGACCATCCTGCAGAGCGAACAATAAAATCCATAATTCGAATGAGCTGATTGCCTTCGAGCTGCGCTTTCTGCATAAGCTCACTGTCTTGGGCTTTCTCCCGCAGCATAGCTTTAGCATTGGCATTCAGGCGGGTATAATCGTCCGGGCCAAAAGTATTAAAGAAGCTCTCCGATAAGTTTTTGTAGGCTATAGAGTGGTCTACAGAGAGGATCTCTGGTTCAGGAATATGGCTTAAAACTATATGCTTCCGGGTGCTGTCAGCGGTGATCTTGATATTCTTCAGGTCATAACCCACCAACACCTTGCCTTCAACCTGCAGAATCGCCTTTTTAGAAAAGGCGAACGTACTCGGCATTGGGACATATACCGTAAAGCGGCGAATATTCGTCTCATCGTACAGCTCACTGAAATTACCTTCTACGGTTACCAATTTACAGACCTGCTCTACTTTATTAAGCAGCACGGTACTGTTCTGGATAGTGGTTTCGGGCTCGGGCTGATTACGGAGCAGGCTGTAGGCCAAACCAAAGCCTGCACCAAAAAGGGCGAGTAATCCGACAATCGTAAGAATACGCTTAATCATGAATGGTTATTTAACGGCAGCGCTCAGGTCGTAACGAAGGTTTTTGTAATCTTTCAAGACTGCTTTGACAGAGCCTACTGATAGTGGGGATTCGATAACCAAGGGCACGCGGTTTTCATCGTCTGTCACCCACACATTCATTTCTGTCCCTTCCTCAAAAATATCACCCTCAATAACTTCAGGGCTAACCCGAAGGGTATTGAAGCGCCCCATGCCCTTTACCTTTACACCCTGTTCTTTGCCTGCGTAGGTCATTATCAACGGCCAGGATTCCTTATCCATAAATACTTTGAGGGGCAGTGAATCCCCTTTCCTGTAAGATGAAATATCCACATTGCGCAGAAAATAGACCATCGACAGCACATCATGCATACAACGGTCGATGTTGTAATTCGACATTTCCGCTGTTTGCTGGGACTTACCCCGGAGCGAAAACGCTTTGCCATTGTCCTGATCAAACGTCACGCGGTCGTACAATCGGTATTTCCCTTCTTCCACATCACGAATAGACACCTTAGGCAACAGCGTTTCTTTATCCACATAGCTATCGTAATAGTCCCTGACCTTGAAGAACCACTCGTAAGATTTATACGTCGTACCTACAGCGGATAGGTGATACTGGTCTTCAAGCTCACTGACGTTGAAAGTCACTTCGCCGGCTGAGAGCCAGACAAAATTCCAGTTGTAATATAACTTGTAAGTAAGTTGCTCTCCGTCCTTGAACGCACGATTATCAACGGAGCAGATATTGGATTGGACAATAATAGGGTCTTGAGCCTTCGTTACTTCACTCTGATGGAGGCCCAGGGTGGCTACCAAGAGAAGTACCGGAAGAGTCAGCGCGTTGATTTTCAGGGGCATTTGCATCATAACCTAGGGATTTTAAGACATTTATTTTGACGATAAATATCACTCCAAGTAACGCGGGCAGAGCTAGATTTAGTATAAAAAGACCAAAGGTTGCCCCTAAAATACTCAGCTCATTATCGGTGAAAGGCTCCCAAACCAATAGTGCCGCTTCGCCCCTGGCCAGTAATGCAGCAATCGGCGGCAGGGGTACGGTAGCCTGGAAAAGGAAAATCGTGGCAATCCCACTCAGTGCTCCCGAAAGGGGGGCATCAATTCCGAAAAACCGGGCGATAAGGTAATACTGCATGCAATAGACACTGTAACGGCAAAAAGCCAGCACTAATGCTTCTGCCAGCTGCCGCCGATTAAAACGCCGAATCATCAGGACCGGCTTCAACCACTTGCGCGGAATTGGCAGCGACTTGAGGATAATGGCCAGCCAATGCAGGTTGAAATAGAACAAATAGGTTATGGCAATCCCCAGGAAAAGGACCCACCAGAAACTACTGAGCAATAACTTAGGCAATCCGCCCTGTATCTCCAGGTAGTATAAGGCACCGACAAGCCCACCCGTAAATAATGCCAGCATCTGCGCGATATTACCTGCCATCGTTGCGATTACGGCGTGCCAGTTGTGCTGTGCAGGCACTGCAAGAATCCGCCCCCCGTAGTCTCCTACCCGATTGGGCGTAAACAAGGAGAGGGTTATACCGGCTGCTACTGCTTTAAACGCCTGCCAGGGCGAAACGCTCCAAAAGGGCTGTAAAAGCCGCTGCCATTTCCAGCTTTCCAACCACCAATTAAGGGGCATAAGCATAAGAGTAGGCAACAGCCACCACTTACTACTTTGACCGAGCCGGTAACACAGTTGCTCCCAGAGGCTACTGAGCTGATCCTGCCCACCAATCTCACGGTAAAGTATGTACAGCAGCACCCCAACGATTAGCACCTTGAACACCAGATCCAGCCAATAACGAAAGCCTCGCTTAGAATTCACTCGGATCAGTTTAGATTAACAAAAGCGTTCAAAGTATTTGTTGGTCGGAGTAATTAGGCTATCTTGCAATGTAAATGCTCCTTTTAGCTGTAATATAAACGACTTTTTTGAAAACTGAATCCTCTTCTTACCGCTTACTGGGCGTTGATCCAGGCACTAATATTTTAGGATATGCCATCCTGGACATTAAAGACCGTAAAATGGCGCTTTGTGATATGGGCGTTATTTATCCCGGGAAGTTTAATACGCATCAGGAGAAACTCCAGCATATTTTCGAGCGTTTGCAAAGCATTGTCGATATTTATCACCCGCGCGAAATGGCTATTGAAGCACCGTTTTATGCTAAAAATCCACAGTCGATGCTCAAGCTGGGTCGCGCCCAAGGTGTCGCGATAGCAGCCGCGATGACAAAGGGAGTGGGCATTACGGAGTATTCTCCCCGCAAAATCAAGCAATCAGTGACCGGTAATGGGAATGCAAGCAAAGAGCAGGTCGCAGCCATGTTGGGCAATATCCTCAAATTTAACATGGACGATTACTACCTTGATGCTACCGATGCGCTGGCAACAGCAGTCTGCCATTTCTACCAGGCCGGGAGCGTGCTCAAAGGGCAAAAACGCTACAGCGACTGGGGGAGCTTTTTAAAAGACAACCCCAAGCGGAAAGGGTAATATACCTGCTTTGCTGCCCGGGGCTGACCATTCTTTTTGCCTTTAACATTATTACAGTTCCACCCTTGCATGGATCTTAGCTGCTAAGGCTTCCATGTCCTCACTGCTCATCTCAATTGGCTTCCGTGTAATATCAATTTGAGATTCTTTTTGAAAGGGTACAAGATGGATATGTGCATGTGGCACTTCTGTTCCAATCACCATCACGCCAACCCGCTTACAATCCACAACCGCTTCCAGTGCTTTGGCTACCCGCTTGGCAAAGACCATAGCACCGCCAAGCAGCTCATCGTCCACATCAAATAAGTAATCTACTTCCTGCTTTGGCACAACTAGCGTATGCCCCCTGGCTAACGGACGGATGTCAAGGAAGGCGTAGTAGCGGTCATCTTCTGCAATCTTGAAAGAAGGGATTTCCCCCTTTATAATTTTGGTGAAAACAGATGCCATAGTCCTTTAGTCTATTGAGATTTTCATGATTTCAAAGTTGATGTTGCCACGGGGCGTTTCAATGGAGGCCACGTCGCCTACTGCTTTACCCAGAAGCCCTTTGCCAATCGGAGAACTTACAGAAATCTTCTTGGCTTTGAGGTCCGCTTCGGTTTCTGAAACGAGGGTATACTTCACGGATTTCCCCGTTTTTGTATTCTTGATAAGCACGTTACTGAGTACAGTCACTTTTGAGAGATCCAGCTGGCTGGCATCCAGAATCCGGGCGTTGGACAGTACCTTTTCCATTTCACTGATCTTTAACTCCAGCATGCCCTGTGCGTCCTTCGCAGCATCATATTCTGCATTTTCTGACAAATCGCCCTTTTCGCGCGCTTCCGCAATGGCTAATGCCACTTCCTTGCGCCCATTACTCTTCATCTCGTCCAAGTCTGCTTTCAGCTTTTCATATCCCTCCTTGGTCAGATAATTAATACCAGACATAACATATAAATTTTATTAAGACAATAGCCCCCGGTAATCCTACTCCCTTGATTCGCCTAAAATCTTTCTATCTGGAAATCATCGTCAACCGTGTAAACCCTCTGTGCGAATCCTGACAGAAAGTCTAGAGTAATCACGGAAAAAATTTCAGAAATAAAAGCGTAGTCTGTGAGTGGAACAGGGAACTTCCTATTCTTATACGAAAAGGCAAGAACGCTCCTGTACTGTTGACGGAAGCGTTCTTGCCTCTAATTGAAAAACAAATATAAGTAAAACCCCTGAATTAAGCAAGCATCAGGGGGCAACACACTTTAGATAGAAATGCGTACGCCAATATTGTGCGTTCCGTTCCACACGCGGGTGGCACGATAAGCATAATCAATTGCGAAGCGTGACGCACGGCTCTCCGGTGTATCCTTTCCAAGTGGAACAGCGATTGTCGCACCGGCACACAGTCCGGAATAAATGGGATCGTCGAACGTCTCTGCATCACCCGCGCCAAACTCATAGCGGTAGCCGCCACGAACCATAAACAGGTCATTGAGAGAATACTCGAGACCGCCACCAATCTGATCCTGAGAGAAGGAGTTGGAAGTAAAATTACCAAGCACCGTGATACGATGCATACCTCCGGTAATCAGGAAGTCGTAAGACAGCCCGATATTCAGCATTGAAGGCAACTCAAAATCTGCAGAACGCTGGCTGAACGTCAGTTCATATCCACCGTTGTTAGGCGATGGTCCCTGCGTGGTCAGACCTTCACCACCGTACTGCATGCGCGAGCCGATGTTACGAAGTGCGATACCAAACTTGAAGTTATCGTTCTCACCAGTAACGTACTGCACACCTGCATCCAGTGCAAAGCCAAAAGCGTTCACGTCAGCGATTGACTCTGATACGGCACGGAAAAGAACACCTACAGAGATTTTGTTCTCGAAGGTATGCGCATAGCCAATACCGAGGTTGAAAAAGCTTGGTGAAAAAGTAGAACCTGTTCCGCCCGGCTGATCCGTAGTGGTTACAGGAATATCACCAAAGTCCATTGCCATAAGGCTAATGCCAATCGCTCCGGACTCGCCCACCTTCTGAGAAATACCCAGCCCGTTGAGCAGGATATCGGTACCTTCCAGATACCTGCCGTGGCCAATCTGAACTTCCGTTTTATTGATACGAGACAATCCTGCCACGTTGATGCGCATGGCTTCCACGCCAGACACAAAGGAGGTTGTCATAGAATGCAACCCGGCACTTTCTGCCCAGGGATTAAGGAGTAGCTGTGCAGCTCCCGCTTCACCCTGACGGTCCGGGTTACCTGCGTAAGCAGACTCTGTGATGCCCCAAACCAAAGCCACAGCAAAAAGTAAAGTAGTAATTTTATTCATACCAAATATTTTGAGGAGCTTCCCGCCCCTGCAGTAGGGACGGGAAGACTCTCTAAATTTTAAAATTCAAAGGTTGCTTACAAGCCTGATGGGTCAAACTGGCGGTTCACACCGAACCACTTGATTGTCCGCTCACCAAGGCCTTCCGCAGCAATGTGGATAAGATAAACACCACTTGCCACCGGAATCATCTTACTATTGTTGAGGTCCCATTCCAGGGCAGGCGTAATTTGATTGCGCGCCAGGGCACTTCCCTTAGGATTAGTACCGATCTCATCTCGGTTGTACTGACGGATGAACTTACCTTCAAGCGTGTAAATAGTAACTACACACTTAGCAGGCAGGTTGGTGATCTTCACAGTAGTTGTAAACTGGGAAGTCTCATAGTCAGAGAAACCATAGTATGGATTGGGTACCACCAGGATATCTTCCAGCGCATCAGCAATGCCTTCCTCGTTCAATTCGGTCGGCGCGGCGTTATCGATAGTGAACTGGTACTTCGGATGGTAACTATTCTCACCGGTACCGGTACGCTGATCGCCGTCAATACTTGGATTATCCACCTCAACCTGGTATGGATTGGTCACACGAAGTTTCACACGTGCTTCTTCAGGAATCAACCCCTGCTCGTAGCTGGTGAAAGGGAAGTCGTTATTACCAACCATCAGGCCCGCCCAAGTAATTTCGCGTACTGAACGTACTTTCGAAAGTGGCAGTGGACTAGGCTCGAAGTTATCGCGGAAACTTGCGCAGCTATCGTAAGGAATCCTCGTGACGTATACCATGTGCTGGCCGCCTGTGTAATAAGGAAGCAGACCAAGGTTGCTTACTTCCGGCAAGAAAAGCTGGCTGGACGGGTTAAACATCATATCGCCACCGGTAACTCCGTCAGTAAAGGTTACTGTCGTGTCCAGCAGCTCGTTCTCCGGGCGGTAGATTGAGTTCTCACCGAAGAAGATATTCAGGCGCTGACCTGTTTCCACATCAACTGCATAGCCAGGGAACCAGCCCATGCCGGTGCCGTCTTCGTCAGGTACAGGCAGGCCGTCAGGCCCGGCATCTTTTCCTACAGATGGGTCTGCACGCAAGTCAAACTGCTGCACACCACCTTCGGCAACAAAGCCCGCATCTGTGTAGAATCGACTAGCAGACTCAATGATCACACAACGGCTCCAGAGATCTTTGTTAGGCGTGAACACAATATCGACGTTGTTCAGGTTTTCAAGATCCATCTGATTCCGCACGATACCACTACCGCTGTTGTTGGCCCATACCGGGCTAATGAATGGCAGCTGGAATTCTCCACGTGCTGTCCAGTCCAACAAATAGTAAGGCATAAGTGGCGCTTCACCGAATTGAGTCAATCCACCATCCGGGTCAATTGCAGCATCCCGTTCTCCGTCACCTGTAGAGATATAGTCGAACAACCCGTCATCTCCGGCAAACGGCGTAAGGTCAAGGTTTTCAGGGATGTAAGCTAACCATGGGTTAGCGGCCTCCCCGTTTGCATAATCAATGTCGAATCCGACATAGCCATTGTCCTCTGTTTCCTGCTCACCTGGCTCAGCCACCTGGCCGATATTTACTGAATAACCGAATTCAGCAATAATTTGCTCATTCAGTATCTCAATAGTACGGGCCGACATGATTTCTACACCACTGTCCAAGTCACGAAGTAGCCAAGTGGCGTCATCTGCGAGCGTTTCGTCACCCATATCGCCATCCATGAACTCAATTTCATAGTTCCCATTTACAACATCTAACGGGTTGTAAATTTGGATAGCGATAGGACCACCGCCCGGAGCGTATACGAGATTATCCTTATAGGGTTCGTTACTCGCGAAGGTCGCTTCCATTGCCGCGTTGGTTTCCTCACTGAGGTCCAGGAAGTTAAATCCTGCACCGATACCATCGATACGCGTAATGATTGCGCCATCGCCATACTGAGCATTCAGGTCCTCGTAAATAATCGGACGAGGAATAGCTGTATACGGCAGCCCATCTTCATTAGGCCCGATGTTATTACGACCTTCCAAATAAGGCTCTGGCTGACCAAGTACGGTTTCTGGTTGGAATGGCTCGTATTCGTTGTAGGCGTAAGCCACTGACACGAAGTAGTACTTTTTGTGGTTAATCAGCGAACGATCCCCTTCTGCAAATGCATCTTCGGTAACACGGAAAGTGTGCTCAACACCGCGGTTTCTGCCTTCTACTTGCAATTCAGGCACATAGTACGGCTCGCCGGTTGGGTTCTCTACAGACACCCAGTTAAAGAGACGGTCTACTCCGTTTGTAATATCAACCTGTGCAATCTGGCGTACCAAACTAGGGTTGCCAACATTATCAGGGGTCAGACCAACGTTAGGGCCCGCTACCTGATAAATCTTATACCCCTCGAATACATAAAGGCTGTCTTCTACAGTCTCTGGAATTTCCAGTCCCCGCTCAGCGTAAGCCTCAAATGCGTTGTTAGATGTTGTTTCGTTATTCGTCAGTACAAGGATCAATTCCTCATCCAGCTCAATAATATCGATATCTGGTGCATCAGGACCATCAACGATTTGAAAGCAGTTATCAAACAGTGCCTGAGCGAGGTCGTCTGCCTGCTGCAGCTGGCGGATAGATGGGCATGGGTAAGGCTGATCAGCCACCCATACTACTCCAACAATCAGCTCGTTTACAGCACCTGGGGTCAGGAGAAACGGACCGGAGGCCTGAATGGTACGACGGTCACGGCCAAGCGTAACCTCTGCCGTACACATGGACCAGCCGTCCACATCATCTGGTGCCTCTGTATAGGCATAATCAACTACTTCTGAACCATCCTGATAAGCTTCACCACCGTAAGTAAATGGTGTGCCATCCCGCCAGTGACCGGTCAGATAGTTGTAGTATTCCAGTGGCTGTCCAGGATCGGTAGTACCAGGGGGAGGACCACCAATACCGCCGTTATTGTAGTAAGTAAAGGAGGACATGCCCAGCTCAATAGCCGTATCCGGGTTTTCCCCTACATCAATGGGAACGAGAACACTGTCGGCATCATACCGCACCGGAGCGAGTGGCCCACGGAAATAGTCCACACCAAGCAGTGGTACCTCGTCACAGTAGGTATTCACACCCTGAGGGCAAGTACAGCCGGTCTGACCGTCCAGTGCATCTTCGTTGTATACGTAAGCCATACTACGAAGCGTATCACATCCAATAAAGTCGTCTGTGTAGCAACCCAAGTCAGGGTCTACCCACATCGCAAAGAAGGTAGAGTCAATCGGCTCAACCGCACGGTTTATCAACTTGTAACGCTGAAAAGTCATGTCGTTCAGCTCATCATTGGTCGCGTAGGCAAATGCCTGCACCTGAATTTCCATACGGATAGGGTCCGCATTAGACTCGGTGTGTACGTTACCATTATCATTATATACCCAGAAGATCATTTCATCCGGATACTGAGGCTCCACACAACCCCGTACTTCGATAACCGGATAGTCACCGTTTAGCGGGTTGTACAAACCATCTGCATCTTCATCCCAGAATCCGGCAAGACCCTGAGAAGTATTTGGCAGTTCGAAACTATTTACATCAAAGAAGAATGGGTTGCCACGACTTGGCCATCCACGCACGCCTTTCGGTATCTGAGAAGCCTCATAAGGCGTTCCATTCTCAATAGCTTCATTGTATAGACGCAAATGCTCGTCAATCTCCTCACCGGAGACAACAAAGAACTCATCCCAGTCAGAGCAGATTTCCTGGTCGGTTTCACCAGGATTCTCTGCATTAAGTGGTGTCAGTGGGCCTGACCAGAAGTCAGTTGCACCACCGGAGCGGCCGTAAGTCTGAGCAGCTAGTTTAAGGTTGCCGGCAGCATCCACACCACCGAGCCAAACGGCACCGGCGAAGATAGAAGATACTTCAGGCTGACCAGGTGGCACCTTGGGTACGACATAGCGGCCGTCGTTACCGTCCCACCAAACATCACCACCGGTCGTCAGACGAGCGCGAACGTTGTTTATAGACTGATCACGCTGAGCCTTTGCAACATCGCAGTTGTTCCGGTAGCTGATTTGATCATTGTTATTATTGGGGGCATTCTCTCGTTCGGGATTGACGTGGGCAGATGCCACGGCAACCGACAGCACGGCTCCCAATAAAGTGAATAATATTTTACGCATAGCACGTATTTTTTAGATTGAAAGAATAAAGAATGAATGCCCCCGCTGCCAACCCTGTGGGCATGCAGCGGAGTACATCATTAGTTGTATTAAAAGTCAAAGATAGCACCCAGGTATATCCGGCGTGGGATACTGAAAAAGTTCGGATTCAGCATACGCCACTGATAAGAAGCCAGGAAGGCCTGGACATTCCGCTGGGAAGCATCAATACTCTGTATCTGGCTCTGACCAAATGAGGAGGCCAGATAGCCATCATCATCCGGAGAACCCGTTGCAGAGTATACATCAATCACGTTACGGCGGTCCAGCAGGTTGGATACCCGGCAGTAGACATTGACCCCCATCTTCTTGCCAATATTGAAGTTTTTGTCAATCCGCGCATTCAGCACGAAGTTCCAGGGCTGACGGGCACCGTTCAATGAACCAACAACGCCTGCTCCACCAAACTCAAGTGGCTGAAGCGTGGCCGTATATGGACGACCGGATACAGCAGTAGCCTGAAGGTTCAAACCAGCATTTGCAAGAATATCAGCTCCAAACAAACGTGGGCCGTTGTATGCCTTACCGGAACCATAACGGTAGTCCATTACAGCAACGAGACGGTGACGTTCGTCAAAGTTCAGTGGGAACAGCGTACGTAGTACACCTCGGTTTGCCACATTACGCTGAGACTCTGCATTTGAACCCGTACCATCTGCAAACTGCAGGGTATAGTTAAGGTTCAGTGATATATTACCTGTCCGGCGCAGATCGTAAGCAAAAGAGAATCCTTTAACTGTACCAAAGTCCAGGTTGTCAAAGGTCGTATAGCGACCGATGACAGGAACCGGGAAGAAAGTACGCAGCTGGATCATATCGCGCATTTCCTTGTAGTAAGCTGCAATCTTCAGTGCAGAAGAGTTAGACAGCTTCTGCTGAAAACCAACCTCATAGTCAATCGTACGCTCCGGGCGCAGGTTCGGGTTGTTCTTGTCAAGATTAGCGCGATCGAAGAAGTAGAAGTAATCCAGTGGCGACGCAATCGTATTAGATGGCGGGCGCTGAACAAGGATATCGTAGTGCGCGAAGAAGTTGGCTTCATCAGAAATCGGGAAAGAGAATGCCAGACGAGGCATTACATTAACTTGCACCTCGTAGTCCTCAAAGGACGCGTCCGGGTTAAAGTCTTCTTTCTTAATGTAGTCAATATCCTCACGGGCACGCTCGCTCGCATAAATCGGGTTAACAGTACCCCCCTGGAAAATGAGGGCAGGGTTGTTGACCGGGTTACCATTTGGACGGAACCAGTTGTCTCCTTCACGGTAAGCCTGTACAGCATCACCAGATTCGTTGACATATACTTTGAAGTCCTCTCCGATATTACCCGGGCTTTCTCCACCAAATTGTGTATGGTAGTCATCCGCACCGAGAATTTCGTACAGGGAGTAATTATCCTTCAGTACGCTGGTGTTGGCATCATAACGGTCTACCCGAACACCTAAACGGAAGATGATATCCTTAAAGGTGAATTTATCCTGAATATAAGCAGCACCGTAAATTGGACGGAAGGGCGCTACCGGGAAGGTACGCAGCCCTGTCACAGGGTCACGGGTGGTGAAGAAATCTTCAAAAGAACCATCAAAGTTATTGCCGAGGTAATCATATCCGAAGTAATTCAGAATAGGAGAACCCCCGACAACAAAGTCGTTCAGCTCACGCGCAGAGAACATATCAAGGCTCATCTGGCTGGGAGTCAGTGCATCAATATTAACGAAGTCTTTCAGTCCGTCACCGGTTACCTCACGTACACTTTCGAAGAACTGTGATTCATCACCCGGAGAAATCACAACGTCATGGATTGCACCCATGAATTGCTCTCCTGTAAATGGATTGATGATAGGAGCGCCGCTCTGTGCATCAAACACGGGCACAACTCCTAGTGTATCGCTAAGCGGGCGGTTGTCTTCACCGAAGGGTATACCCTGAATATGGTTGTTCGCCAACTGACGGGCAAGCAGCCACAGGGAACGTGGGTTGATTGACCATTCGCGGTTAACCCGCTCTTCGTACCAAACGCCTAACTGAATGTTGTGGCGGCCTTTTTCAGAACCACCTGGCACCAGGTCGAAGGAAGTACGAGCAGAAAAAGTATACGTATCACGGTCCCGTTTACGGTTAAGGTTGTAAACCGTGCCTACGTTAGTATGGAACCCCCAGGAATCATTGAATACCGTATTCGTCACACCATTGAAGGTGTTGAATGCCTGTAGCGTCGCTGGGATTTCAAAGGCGTCTCCATCACGGAAGACGTTATTGTAATTGGCCAGTACCGGGTTAACATCGCCCGGTGTGTAGTCAGTAAGCACTTGCAGGTAATCCGTATGGATTGCTACCAGACCAAGCGAGTCATCTGGTCGAATATCCCAGGTTGGTCGCCAATCCTGCTGGAACTGACCAATGTATCCGTAATCAAACAAGTTATCACCGTGGGTCGGGTCTTGTAAATCCTGCAAGTTCTTCTCGTAGCCAAACTGTAATGTATAGCTGGCATTCTGAATCAAAGCGCCTCCGCCTTCCTCACCAGAGGTCGCACCGCCCAAACGGTGGCGGAACCGGAAATTACCCCGGTAGTTCTGCTCTGCATTAGTGGGGTTGTTTTGGAGGTTCAGCAGGCGCCAGTTGTCCGGTGTAAACTGATTATCCAAATCATAAGCCTGCCCCGTGATCGTGATATCGATTGCATCGCTTAGCCGTGCATCCAGCTTACCGGTAAGGTCGTAACGGGTAAATTGTTCGTTGGGACGGAAATCCAAAGCGTCAACATCTTCATTAGTCAGGAAATCAGCGGCCACAAAACGATTACCACCGAGCTCGACAATTGGGTTAGCCTGCAATTCGGCCAGCACATTGTCCTTTACCCGAAAGACGGGCGTTGCCGGAGGGTCATCATCCAGTTGGTCGGTCAAACGTCCGGCTAAACGGAAGCCCAGGATGGACTGGCCCTTTGTACCGTCTTCATTCCGCCGCTTGATGATAGGTCCGGAAAGGTTGAAACCTATAAGTCTCTGGTCGTAAGGATCTGTAAATTGGGAAGTCTCTACCTCGACACCACCGGAAAACTGGCTGGAAGGCCCTTTGGTCGTAATCGAAATAATTCCACCCGTTACGTCACCGTACTGAGCCTCAATACCACCTGTGATCACCTGAAGCTGTTCGATTTCCGATTCCGGAATCAGGTTACCCTGCACGCGAATACCATCTACATAGTAGTCGGTTGCGTTACTTCGGGAACCCCGAATAGCAATGGCGCTACCTTCATCAGCACTCGCCAGACCAGCAGTTGTTGCCGCAAGTGCATTAATATTACGGGTCGGCAGGCTTCTAATCTGATCACTCGTGATGGTCGCCCCCTGAGTAGTATTATCCTGCTCTACGAGCGGGACCTTATAGGAAGTCACGACCACCTCATCGAGGTTGACCGCATCAGAAGTCATAGTGATGTCAAGGCGGTTGGCTTTACCTGCAAATACCTTTACATTTTCAACACGTTGCTTATTGTAGCCAACATAGGTGGCTTCAACGTCATAAGTACCGGGATCAATCTCATTGAAGGAATAGTTACCATCAAAGTCAGTCTCCGTACCTGTTTGGAGTACTCCGCTTTTGTAGAGTGCTACCGAGCCGAAGATAATCGGTTCACCGGTATCGTCTACGACCTTTCCCTGAAGCAAAGTCTGCCCGTAGACAGTTGCTCCCGAAAGGAGGAGTACGAATAACATGAGTAAATTACGTACCATAAAGTTTCCTGTTTTAAAATTTCGACAAACCAATGGGTTTCCCTAGCTGTGTAAATTAAAATTTCGCTCTCTTACAAACCTGACAGATGCCAGGCATAGTCGCTTTGTTTGTTGTTTTCGGGGTTGTGGGGGGACTTTCAAATAGTCTTTCCCCAAAAGTAGAAAAATATATGTGTTCAAACCTAATCAGATTTGAGCATAAGTCAGGTTTCTGATTAAAAAAACTGACTAATTCGGTTAATGTATTTGGTTAGGGATTATTAGAACGGGCCGGGCAAATATAACGCTTCCTTGCTAATTCCAAAGAATGATATTTTAGTCCTCCACCTGACAAGGAATTAATCATGGTCATCTGTGACTATTTACATCTCTAGGACTGCATCTTTCGCTAAGCGTATTTTGAGCAACCTTTACCTTGCAAATCAGCGATTTACGAACCAAAGCATCTGGTTTTAGCGGTCATCTCGCCCCGACGATAAATCCCGGTATGAGAGCCCCCACAAAATACCCTTCAAAATATTAGCCAGAACCATAAACCACTGCTATTCACGGGTAAATTACCTCCAAACCTACTCTATTGTGCTTCACCTGTGTTCGAGATTATTGCCGGTTTTCTGAGCAGAACGGGCCATCCTTGCTAATTTTGTCGGCAATTGGCACAAGCCATCTATAAAAAACCTGTTCCTTGATTAAATTTGTGTTCCACAATTCAAACCAGCTCAACATGCGATTAAATCGTCAGTGCCATTTGTTCTTCGTATTTCTGATTCTAGCCGGACTCTCGGTAAGCGGTTGCCAGTCAGAGGCTGCACAAGAAGAAACAACCTCCATTACCTACGCGAACCTATTCATCCGCTACATCGCTCCTCAGGCACAGTTAAAAGCTACTGCCGCGTTTAGAGAAGGGGATAGTCTGTCCACCGCACAACCCATTGAGATCCCGGGCGGGGTGAAATACCAGGGGCAACAACTTGAAAAACGCAGATTGCCGGGCCAACAGGTACGCTACATAACAGATATACGTACTGCTTTTTCAAACCCCCACCGCTTCCAGTTCAATGGGGCTGACGGACAAGCGCATGAAATCACCCTTGAGCTCGATCCCGTAGATAGCTTTAGCGTGATTGGTGGCTCTGCCAGTCTTTCCGAGGGCATGCAGCTCTATATTAAAAACGAGCAAATCGAGGAAGGAGAGCGTATTGTCCTTTTATTTAGCGATGCTGATAATAAGGCCACCACCATCACACTAATCAATCCTGCAGTGCGAGATACCTTTCCAATTGCGGGCATGCGTTTACGGAAGCTCGAGCCCGGTCCGTATAATCTCTATCTTGTAAAAAAGCAGCACCACGAACTCGACCTTGACGGCGTAAAAGCAACTGCCGATACTGAATATTATACCGCAGAACAATCCTTCATTATTACAGAATAGCAAAGTGTGCCAAAATTACCGGGTATCCGTTCTTTATGGAACGCCGAACTATTGTATCTTTGCATGCAATTTGTAATTGCCCCGTGCCGGCACCTCCTTCCTTCTGCCGGTTAGAGGACTAAAACAACCGTAATGCCAAAAGATCAATCTATCCAATCCGTTCTGATCATAGGAAGCGGGCCTATTGTGATTGGGCAAGCCTGTGAGTTTGACTATTCTGGTACTCAGGCCGCTCGTTCCCTCAGAGAAGAGGGTATAGAAGTCAGCCTGATCAATGATAATCCGGCGACGATTATGACGGACCCCGTCACTGCCGAGCATATTTATTTACTCCCTCTGACCGTTGAAAGCATCATACAGGTGCTCGAGGATCGTCAAATTGATGCTGTGCTGCCAACGATGGGCGGACAGACAGCCCTCAACCTGGCCATCGAAGCGGGCGAGCAGGGCGTCTGGGACAAATATAATATCCGTCTTATTGGAGTAGACCTTGCTGCGATTGAGCTGACCGAAAACCGGGAGGCCTTCCGCAAACATATGATTGATATAGGCTTAAGCGTTGCGCCTTCAAAAATTGCAAACTCCTTTCTGGAAGGCAAAGAAGCCGCTCAGCATATAGGCTACCCGCTTGTTATTCGCCCTTCTTATACCCTTGGAGGTTCAGGCGGAGGATTTGTACACAACGCTGATCAATTTGATGCAGCGCTCCGCCGGGGGCTCAATATGTCTCCTACACATGAAGTACTGGTAGAAAAAGCCGTACTGGGCTGGAAAGAATTTGAACTGGAACTCCTACGGGATGCCAATGATAATGTGGTGATTATATGTACAGTCGAGAACCTCGACCCAATGGGCGTACATACAGGCGATAGTATCACAGTGGCGCCTGCCATGACGTTGTCTGATACTGCTTATCAGCAAATGCGCGATGAGGCTATCCAGGCTATGCGCTCCCTGGGCAACTTTGCAGGCGGTTGTAACATTCAGTTCTCGATCAACCCGGATACCGAGGAGCTCATCGTTATTGAAATCAACCCCCGCGTAAGCCGTTCTTCTGCACTGGCTAGTAAAGCTACCGGCTACCCTATCGCCAAGATTGCGGCCAAACTTGCCATTGGGTATAACCTGGATGAGCTAAAGAATCAAATTACCCAGACCACCTCTGCCTACTTCGAACCTACACTGGACTATGTTATTGTCAAAATGCCGCGCTGGAATTTCGATAAATTCCAGGGTGCAGACCATGAACTTGGGTTACAGATGAAGTCAGTCGGCGAAGTGATGGCTATCGGACGAAACTTCCTGGAGGCTCTACAAAAGGCTTGTCAGTCTCTGGAAAACAACCGAATGGGCCTTGGGGCAGATATAAAAGAATGGATTAAGACTTCTGATATTCTGGAACGCCTTGAAAAACCGAGTGAAGACCGGATTTTCAGACTAAAAGATGCGCTTCGGCTTGGTGTTCCGGAAAAGACCATACATAAACTAACCCGCATTGATCCCTGGTTCATCAAGCAGATCAAGCGCCTGGTGAAAATGGAAGAGCAGCTTATGCGGTTCAACGTTGCGGAAGATATCCCGGAGGATTTCATGCGGCAGCTTAAAGAAGTGGGCTACTCCGATGCCCAAATCGCATGGGTACTCCGTATTAAGGAGAAAGAAGTCAATGAATACCGTAAAAAGTTAGGCATTCGCCGGACCTATAAGATGGTAGATACCTGCGCGGCAGAATTTGAGGCACAAACGCCTTACTTCTACTCTACCTTTGACAGCGAGAATGAAAGCATCCCTTCTTCTGATAAAAAGAAAATTGTGATCCTGGGCTCTGGCCCGAACCGGATCGGACAAGGTATTGAGTTTGACTACTGCTGTGTACATGGCCTGCTCGCCGTAAAGGAAGCTGGTTATGAAGCCATTATGATCAACTGTAATCCGGAAACCGTTTCTACAGACTTTGACATGGCCGACAAACTCTATTTCGAGCCGGTGTTCTGGGAGCACCTGGAAGAGATCCTCGAACTGGAAAAACCCGAAGGCGTTATCGTACAGCTAGGTGGTCAAACCGCATTGAAACTCGCCGAAACGCTGCACGAAAAAGGGTACAATATCATAGGTACTTCTTATAAGAATATGGACCTGGCAGAAGATCGCGGTGCCTTTTCCGATTTGCTTAAAGAACTAAACATCCCTTACCCTGAGTATGGTGTCGCTAATGATGCTGATGAAGCACTGGAAACAGCACGTAAAACAGGATATCCTGCTTTAGTGCGCCCTTCCTATGTTTTGGGCGGGCAAAGAATGCGTATTGTGATCAATGATGAGGAACTGGAGCACCATGTGCTGAGTATTTTCAAGCACCTTCCCGACAACCGAGTCCTCATTGACCAGTTCCTCGACCGTGCTAAAGAAGCAGAAATTGATGCCATTTGCGACGGTGATGAAGTACATATCATGGGCATCATGGAGCATATCGAACCCGCTGGTATCCACTCTGGGGATAGCTCGGCGGTATTGCCGACTTACAGCCTTTCAGTGGATGCGGTCAACAAAATGGTAGAGCATGCCAAGAAGCTGGCCAAGGCACTGGATATCAGAGGATTAATCAATATTCAATTCGCCATAAAGGATGATAAGGTCTATGTTATTGAGGCCAACCCACGGGCTTCCCGGACGACGCCCTTTATTGCCAAGGCTTATCAGGTTCCTTACCTGAAAATCGCCACCATGGTAATGATGGGCACGCACAAACTCAAGGACTTTGACATCAAGCCACGGCCCGGCGGTTTCGCCATTAAGGTGCCTGTCTTCTCCTTTGACAAGTTCCCAAATGTAGACAAGAACCTGGGTCCGGAAATGAAATCGACAGGCGAGGGAATCCGTTTTATCAAAGACTTGTCAGATCCATTCTTCCGCGACCTTGATAAGCAGCGGTATATGTACCTGACCCGGTAAAAATACCGACCAACTATTGAGCCCCCTTGCCTTCTAAGAAAGCAAGGGGGCTTTTTTACAGGTCAAACTATCGTCCGATTCCTGATGTTTGTAAAGTATAGAAGCATGATGGTGGCTTCCGGCATATATTTGAACAGGAAGCTTGAAATCATCTATGTAATTTGCCAAAAAACATTTGTTATTGCCTTCCCGAGTCTATTAGAGTTTATTAACGTAAATTTTGTATGTCCCTGAATTATCTTTTTCACCAGCTCTGCATCACGCCTGCCTGCCGAAGTGTTCGACACGCAGGCAGGTCCTCACCTTCGTAGCTTAGGCTACGAGGTTCCGGGCGTTCTTTGGTCTGGCAAAAAATCTTAATCCATGTCCTATACAGAACCTACAATAATAAACTCTATTGATCAAACGTCATCATTTTTAAATAAAACATTGATTTCACTTCCACTTGAGTGTGGGAGCAGAATATGATTTCAATCATTTTAAGCAATCAATGCATGAGTAACCCGTTATCTATTTCACACAGTAATATCCATAGGTCTGAGCGCCCTTTACTCTACCCTGCTTTCCACCTGCATGACCTCCGGAATGCCCAATTAAATGACGAAATGGATAGTCCTGGCTCCAATGACCGTGAATTTTCTGTAGATCCCAAATGGCAGGAAATCACCAATCCCAAGTTCAAAGTCGGAAGCCTGGTTACGATCACTAAGGCCCTTGATCCACAGAGCAGGACCTTCCCTGAATTAACCGCAAAAGGCTGGCGGGGCCGTGTGGAGGAAGCGCTTACCGACGGGCAGAACAATTTCTTCAGCATCAGCCTGGACAGCATTACCCTCGAAAAGCTCCCTCCTAAGTACCTGCAGGAAATCGTAGAAGAAGGAGAGCGGGAAAATCCTTTCCTGTTTGAAATCCCTGAAGAAAACCTCAAAGCAGCTACGCCTGAAGATACAGAAGAAGAAGCCCTGAAGCTTCAACGATTAACCTACCACACCTACTTCTGGGGCAATATCAAAAAAGATGCTCAGGCCAGGCGCATGTTTAAGATTCTCACACGTGACCCTTCCAATGATGACCTTGGAAACTGGCTGTACCACTTCCAGCATGAGATTGATTATCCTATCCTGGCGGAGGTAGAAGGGCTGCTGCTGGAAGAAATAGCACCCGGAACTGAAGTAAAAGTGCTCGGAGTAGAAGGCGTGGATAGCAACCTGCAGAGAGGGATAATAGGATCCATTCAGAAGGGACGGGCGATCTTGTCCTACCCCCTTATGGAGCTCCTGCCGCTTGATGAAGAGGACCCCATCCAGCAACCTTTGAGCGATTACCGGTATTGGGCTGATTTTTCACTTGTTTAAGGCCCTGACTACTCCAGTACCACGACTAGCTTTCCTGTAGTTTTGCCAGACTGGAAGCGCAAAATAGCCTCGTGTAGTTCCTCAAAAGCAAACTGCTCACCGATAACCGGCCTTCCAAGATTAAAGGCTTGGAGCTCTCCTAATAGCTGATGCATAAGTTCTGCCCTGTTGTATAGCCAAATGAGATTAAAGCCCATTATACTCTTGTTGTGCTCAGGCATTTTTTGCGGATCTATCTTAGGCCGCGTAAGGAATTGATACAGCAAGCGAAGGTAATTAGGTCGGTTACCTACCGAAGCATAGCGCGCGGATCCATATACAACCATACGCCCCTGCGGAGCGAGCGTATCGTAACCAATACTGAATATTTTACCGCCAATACACTCCATAATTAAATGCAGCTCTTCCTCTCCAAGCGCCCTATCCAGATCTTGTTTGAAGTTCTCACTTCGCACGATACCCTGATTATAACCTTCCTGCTTCAAGACATCCAGTTTATACGCGCGCCCAACCGTTCCTATGGTGTAGGCTCCAAATTGTTTCGCTATCCGATTGGCCCAAATACCAACACCACCTGCTGCACTGTGGATCAGCACATTCTGCCCACTTTGTAAGTCCCCTAATTGCTTTAGCCCGTAGTAGGCGGTAAGTACTTGTACCAGATAGGCACTGCCCTCGGCAAAGCTCCACCCTTCCGGCAGCTGAATAACATACCGAGCATCAATATTTAAGTGAGAAGCATAAGCCCCAAAACGCGTAACCCCCATTACCCGGTCCCCTTCCTTAACATGATCAACACCTACTCCAACAGCGCCAACTATCCCGGCGTACTCCAGTCCGGGAACGAACGACCCTTCCGGCGTCGCACCGTAGAGCCCCCAAATCGCAAAGATATCAGCGAAGTTGAGCCCAATGGCCCTGACGTTGACTTGCACTTCCCCTTTTTGGGGAGGTGCAAGTGTTTCTTCTGTCAGATTAAGTGCACTTAGACTGCCGGTGCTCCACCTGCCTTTCTTAGCCTGTATGCGATATGCTTTGCGCGGAATGGAAGTTGACATGCTATTGAGCATTTAGTTGCTGTAAAATCACGATAGCCTGCGGGTGTTCCGGATCTAACTTTAATACCTTGTTCAAAAGTTGCTGCACCGCATCATAATCTTTGTTCAGCAGGCGCAAAGCTGCTTTATTCAGAAGCGCCTGAACGTAATCCGGATTAAGTGCGATCGCCCGGTCGTAGTACTGTTCTGCTGTTTTGGCATGCCCCTGCAGCACCTTTACAAAGCCAAGATTGGAAAGCGCTCTTGGTCGTTTCGGATTTTGCCGGAGCACCCATTCCAGCTTTTCCTCTGCTTCCGGTAGCTGTCGGAGTTGAACAAGCACTGCACCCAGTTTCTCTTTAAAATCTAAATGGTAAGGCAGCCATTCATCAGCACGCCGGTAAAACGCTACTGCCTTTCCGTAGTCTCCAGCCTGATAATAGGCTTCTCCAATCCGGTAAGCGGTCCATCCATCCTGTATATCGGATGCTGCCGTATTTGAACTGCGTTTTAGAATACCGGCGTAGTCTTCCTTTGCAAAAAGATAATGCACCTCAACCGGAAATTTCTTCGCCGCAGCTGCGCCGGATCTTTGCAGGTAAACCAAAGTGGAATCCAATACCATGGGTGACTGTACGTACTTATCGTACATAGCCAGGTACCCTTTTGCCATTTCCAAAGGAGTTCCTGTGGTTTTCGTCAGGATTTCCAGTCCTAAAAATGCACTGTTGCCTTCTACCGTTTCTTCCCGTTCGACTGTTTTCGATAATCGGGTGTTGCCTCTACTGATAAAGTGATCTGTGATGTTAACATGTGGGATATCAATACTACCTGACTTGGGCATATGGCAGCCCGAGCAATCGTTTCCAGCAGACAGCCGCTCGGCAAGTGGGAGTGCACAGTGAGACTCCTCCGGGTCATCATGGCAGTTTTTACAGGCATTATTGTACTGCCCCCTATTCGTCACTTCAATACTTTTATGGGGGTTATGGCAGGTTATACAAGTCATTTCAGACTCGAGATAACAAGGGCTGAGCCTAAGCCGGTCAGCCTGAGATGCCATGATAAACTTTTCGTTTGAGTTCGCGTAGCGGGGTAAAAACACATTGACGACCTCACTGAGTGGCATGCCAGGCTTGAAATCGTAAAAGGATTTTCCTTCCTGGAGCACGGCAATACCCTGTAAATGGCATCGCTGACAAAGATCCATCTGTAAATCTCGTGGCAGGTCGCTTGGATTGACGATGGAGTAATCAATAAATTGTGCCGTATCAATGATTTCACCGGCTAGTTTCTCTTTTACATGCACCTCACCCGGACCATGACAACGTTCACACGCTATCCCAGTTGGCATTTTCTCGTATTTATTCATAGAGCCTGGCACTTGCTCAGGCAGGTGATTGTGGCAAGTGATGCATTCTGCAGACAATAACCGGCTAAACCGGATGTTATCCCCTCGAAAGCCAGGTGCCATATCCCATTTACCTTCCTGCGTGTAGTAAGTAACTGGCGCCTGGTAGAGGTATCCGTTAAAATCTACGATATGTGAATTGGTATGCTGTCCGGAGCCTACGATGTAATCAATTTTTTCCAACCGCTGATGGACGGTATCCAAACCCTCCAACCGATACTCTAGTACATACATTTGGCTATCCCGAAAAAAGGGCTTGTAGTGCAGATTAGAAACCTCATCATACACAGCTGCATGTTCGCCAAAGGCTGCATCTGTTTTCTCCAGAGTAGCTCTATCAAAAGAGCGCCCCATTCCGGTATGAATGAAAGTCGAATGTACATCAGCGTGACAGGATTTGCAGGTTTGCATACCGACGTATTTCACGTCTGGCTTTAAATTTTTATAAGTACTGCCAGGCGCTGCCTTTTCCGGCAAGTCGCGCGTACAAAAGACCAAAGCCAATGCTAATGTACCTAAAAGAGCATAAATCAAGCGTTTAGTCATGGCTCATTTATCAAGGTTCAGGAATGTAAAGGTAAACAAACTATATATGCTATTCCTGAAATACAACCAGGGCAAGTTGTCAGGTATTTTTCTTTATCCTATAAAACAGAAAGGCCGGGCACCCTTTCGGATGCCCGGCCCTCCGGTCTGCCCCCCTGTGGGCCTCCGCTTGCGCGGGGGCCCAGGGGCGCTTTTATCTCAAAGAGACGGTTACTTAATGATAACCATC
>Ga0307933_1000197_pt1 | contig 58618 bp, 48 predicted proteins | sample OrgLakmetageno88_FD_201811 | JGI IMG/M metagenome (GOLD analysis project Ga0307933, IMG submission 201811) | Saline water microbial communities from Organic Lake, Antarctica - #88 | ecosystem: Environmental > Aquatic > Non-marine Saline and Alkaline > Saline | place: Antarctica: Organic Lake...
ACTTTTCTTTAGAACGTTAGTTATTGATAAGCGCTCCACATGTTGACAATAGTAACTCACGCTTTCGCTATTTTACGCCTTTTCTGGCCTCTACAAATCTCATGAAATTAATATGCAATGGCATTGCGACTTGTCACGCCCGCCGAGAATACGCCCGCTGAGAATACGCCCGTCTTATCAGTGACTTTTTTTCGAATCACTGCGTGTAGAAATTTGTGTTGTAACCGAGATGCTGAAAAACGCTGCTTACTGAACAGCCTCAGACGCAACTTTGCTAACGGGGGCGTGACAAGTCGCGCCCCTACGTTTTTTCCACTTTATAACCGGGCGTGGCGTAGCTTGGCGCGAATTGGATCAAGGCCACCACTGCGACCATTAGGATGCCGATTTGATTTTGCGGATAATCGGGGGCGACTAAGAAAATACTCAGCAGCACAGTGCCTTCCGCCAGCGCCAGCCCTATGATCATGGCCATGAGTTGTTGCTGTGGCAGTTGAATCTTGGGTATTATTAACCAGCGAATCGCAGTCGCCAAAACGAGCGGCACGCAGCAAATCAACCAGAGCCACAGTGCCATCGGCTCGGCAGCGTTCGCGGCTTTGGAAAATCCGTCGCCCAAAAACATTTGGAAGATGAAAGCCGCCTGCAGTTGTGCGAACCAGAGCACCCACATGACGAGAGCGTGTTGTTTAGTCGTTTGCATAATGTCAATGACGATGATCACATCGAGTCCAAGTCCACCATGATCTCGCGGGGGCTGGAGCCGTTTTCGGGGCCGACGATGCCGCGTTCTTCGAGCTCTTCCATCAGGCGGGCTGCCCGGTTGTAGCCGATGCGCAAGCGGCGCTGGAGCATGGAGGTGGAGGCGCGCTTGGTGCTGCGGAGCACGTCGATAGCGTCGGGCAGGAGCTCGTCGCCATCGGTGGGGCCGCCGTCGTCGCCGTCGCCATCGTCGCCGCCTGAGTCGATCTGCTTTTGCACGTCTTGGGCGATCTCTGGTGGATCGTTATTCTCTTTGAGGAATTCTACGATAGCCTCGATCTCTTCGTCCGAGACGAAGGCACCTTGCGCGCGCACTAGATTGGACGTGCCAGGAGGAATAAAGAGCATGTCGCCGCGCCCGATCAGCGCTTCGGCGCCGCCACCATCGAGGATGGTGCGGCTATCAATCTTCGAGGCCACTTTGAAGGAAATACGGGTCGGCAAGTTGGCCTTGATCACGCCGGTGATGACATTTACGGAGGGGCGCTGCGTGGCAAGAATCAGGTGGATACCGGCGGCGCGCGCGAGCTGGGCGATGCGGGCAATACAGGTCTCGATATCGGCGGGCGCGACCATCATCAGGTCGGCCAGCTCGTCGATAATACAGACGATGTAGGGCAGCTTCTTTTTCGGAATTTCGAAGACCTCGTCATCGCGCGGCACTTCGATCTTGCTAAGGGCGTAGCGCTCTTCAGGGCTCATTTCCAAGGCCATGGCATCGGCTTTGGCTTGTTCTTCTTTGTCTTTCAGTAGCTTGGCGTTGAAGCCGGCGATGTTGCGCACGTTGGTCTTGGCAAAGATCTGGTAGCGGTGCTCCATCTCGGCGATCAGCCACTTGAGGGCACCAGGCACTTTCTTGGCCTCGGTCACTACAGGGATCAGCATGTGGGGCAGTGAATTATACATCTGCATTTCCACTACCTTGGGGTCGACCATGATGAAGCGGAGATCCTCGGGGCCAGAGTGGTAGAGGAGCGAGGCAATGATGGCGTTGATGCATACCGTCTTGCCGGAACCGGTGGAGCCAGCGATCAGCACGTGGGGCATCTTGGTCAAGTCCATTACCATCGGCTTACCGGTGACGTCCTTGCCCAAGACGATAGGAATCTCCGCATCGGCATCGTCCCAAGCCCTGGACTCAATAATATCGCGCATGCACACGGCCTGCGAAATCTTATTAGGCACCTCAATGCCGACGGTGCCTTTACCGGGCACGGGAGCGAGGATACGCACGGAGAGCGCTTTGAGGCCGAGGGCAATATTTTTATCGAGGCTCACGATCTTTTCAACACGGACACCAGCTGCGGGCGTGACCTCGTAGCGAGTGATGACGGGGCCGGTATGGATCTCGCCGGGGATAACTTTGACGCTAAATTCTTCGAGCGTACGGACGAGCGCTTGCATTGTAGCGGCGTGGTCTTCGGCGGCGATCGCGCTGGCGTCGGGCGCTTCTGCTAGCAGGTGCCTTGGCGGGAAGATGTAGTCGCCGCGGCGCTCGGGGATGCTGGCGACGGACTTTTCAGTCTTTTCGCCGGAGATAATCTTGATGGTGGCGGCGTCGAGTGAAGGCTTTTTAACTTCGGGCAGCGGTTCGGGCTCGGGGGCGGCGGCTTGGGGAGTGAACTTCTTTTTGGGGGCTGGAGCCTTGGCGGCGTTTGCGCCAGCAGGTGTCAGCGGTGTGGGCGCACGCCTGAGCAGGGAGGGTTTGCGGCCATCATCGAAGACTTCTTCTTCATCGTCGTCGTCTTCCTGTTCAATCTGAGATTTGGCGGATTTGGCTGGTTTTTCCGCTTTTTCCTTTTTGCGCGCGGCACGCTCGGCTTTGGCCTCTGCCTTGGCGAGTAGCGCCTCTTCTTTGGCGGCGCGCTTGGCCTTGGTGCGCTCGGCTTTGCGGGCGAGGCGCATCTCTTTCGACTCCGCCCGGTTGGCGAGAAATGCGCGGTAGGTGTCTTGCAAATAGTCGAAGAATCGACCCAGATTATCAGTAAATACGAGAATTGAAGCGATGATAAACCCCATCAACAGGAGCAGGAAGGCTCCGAAATTACCAATAAAAGGATAGAGCAGCGATTGGTATAAAAACTCACCTAGCACGCCTCCGAAATTATGAGAAATCTGCGCCTCGAATAAGCTACCCTTGGCATCGGGCACTGGGTGCATCCACTCGATCAAACCGGCGGCCAGTATAATCGCGAAAGGGGATGCGATCGCGGTCAGTAGGCGCTTGCCACGCTCTTGCTGAATAAGTAAGCGGACACCAAACCAGAACACAAACATCGGAACTAGAAATGCGGCCACCCCTAGGAAGTGGAAACTGTAAAAGCCGACGGCACTGCCGAAATAGCCGACTAGGTTGGGGTCGAGCGAATCGGTAGAGTTATACTGTTCGATATTATAATCAAACACCGAGACTGCGATGAGCGCCGCGAGGGTAAACAAGAGCAAGGCCACGACTGGGCGTGAGCGAGTTTTGCGTGGTTCAGAAACCACTTTCTTTTTTGCGACTTTTTTCTTTATTTTGCGTGCCATGTAAGGGAGATGAAATTAAACGCGGGCGCGTGAATAACAAGGTTCGATTGAGTATCGCATTCTCCAAAAAATCCAGCAAGAAACTGTTCTATGGAAATACTGATATTCAATCCGCTGTATATGGAACGCGTTTGGGGTGGTCGTGGCCTCGAAACTAAGCTGGGGCGCTCGCTACCTGCCGGCAAGGTGATCGGCGAGAGCTGGGAGCTGGTCGACCGCGAGGGCGAGCAGTCCGTCGTCACTAGCGGTGCGCACGCGGGTGAAACCATTCGCGAGCTGCTGCAAAGCGCCGCTGCCGACATCCTCGGGCCCGGGCGCGATGGCTCGCAGCCGTTTCCCATTCTCATTAAATGGCTGGATTGCCAGGATCGGCTCTCCTTACAAGTGCATCCACCAGCTGAGATCGCGCCTGCGCTGGGCGGCGAGCCAAAGACGGAGAACTGGTACATCGCCGAGTGCGATGAGGGGGCTTCGCTGATCGTCGGCCTCAAGCGGGGGGTGACGCGCGAGCAATTTACCCAAGCGCTGGAGGATAACGAAGCAGAGGCCTGCGTGCACCGCTTCCCAGTGAAGGCGGGCGATTCGATCCTCGTCGAGAGTGGGCGTATGCACGCGATCGACGCGGGTAATTTGATTCTAGAAATCCAGCAGAACTCCGACACCACCTACCGCGTCTATGATTGGGGGCGTGTGGGACTGGACGGTGCGCCGCGCCAACTGCACATCGCAGAATCGCTCAAGTCGATCGATTTTACGGACTACGAGCCAGAGCCACTCAAGATTGAGCCCGGCACGCAGACGCTGGCCGACTGCAAGGAGTTTCGCATCCGTAAGTTTGAGCTACAGCGGGGCGGCGATGCGCTGCAACTACCGGCCGGCGAGAGCGCCCGCCTGATCCACGTGGTGGCGGGTAAGCTGACCGACGGCGAAAGTGGCGCAGCCTTGACCAAGGGCGGCAACTACCTGCAACCCTACGTGACAAGCGCGAGCCTCAGCGCGGACGAGCCGACCACCCTGCTGGTGACAGATCAGTTCTAAAGCAAAACGTAGGGGCGCGACTTGTTGCCTATGCCCTTGGGTGCACGCCCGCCGAGAATCGGGCCTCCGCTCAACAGTTTCGACCGTCATTTCAGAACATAATCACAGAAAAAAAGAGCCCCACCGCAATAATCGGTGGGGCTCTTTTGTTTAAAAAAAATCTAAATCAGACTAGTTTGAGCAGCAATCGCCCTCTTTATTTTCCTTGTCGTCGTTGCAACACTCGCCGCCTTCGCTTTTTTCGCCGCCACCGCCGCAGCAGCCGCCTGCTTCGTGGATGTGGCCGTGGGCGAGCTCTTCTTCCGTCGCGGCGCGTGTTTCGAGCACGGTGACGTTGAAGTTGAGATGCTTACCCGCGAGCGGGTGGTTGCCATCGACGGTGACATCGTCGTCATCGACTTTGACCACACGCACAGAGACCGCGCCTTGATCGGTGCTAGCTTGAAACTGCATGCCGACTTCGAGCGATTCGACGCCTTGAAAGCGGTCGCGAGGCACGACTTGCTCCAGCGCGGGATTGGGCTCGCCGTAGCCATCTTCTGGGGCGACGCGCACTTCGACAGTTTCGCCGACAGCCTTGCCTACTAGGGCCGCTTCAAGGCCAGGGATGATGTTTTTATGACCATGGAGATACGTCAGCGGTTGTCCCGGCTGTGACTGATCGAGTGTTGTTCCTTTGTCGTCCTTGAGCGCGTAGTCCATAGCGACGACTGTTCCTTCTGCGATTTGCATAATAGTTTCCTTTGAGTGTTTCTAATTAATAAAGAACCAATACTTGTAGCCGAAAGCGAGGCTGGGTCAAAAAAGAAAGCGATTTATTTGCAGTCGTGCGTTTTCAACAAAAATCGTTCCGATCAACGGAACTACAGCGCGAGTCGACTGGTCGGGTGTATTTCTTACCAATCATCACAAAAATAATCATCCAAAGAAAGACCTACTCATGAAGCATCTAGCCGCCCTCCTTTTACTATCGATACTCGTCGTCCCGATTGCCGCGTTTGCGCAAGAGCCCAAAGAGATCACCCCTATCGAAAAACTTGAACGAGGCATGTCCGCGACGATTCGGGGAGAGGTTACGCGCATCTTAGATGAAGACGAGTTTCGCATTCAGGATAAGACTGGGAGCGTCAAAGTTTACATCGGCTGGAAAAACCGCGTAACCGTGCCCGTCGGTGAAACAATCACCGTCCGCGGCATCGTAGACGACGATCTCAAGGTCTTCTTCCGTCCTGAACTTTACGCCTCGGAGATTATACGCGCCGATGGCAGCGTGACGAAGCTCCATCAAGATGAGTAAACTCACTTGACGCCGGGCGGGAAAACAGGGTTCTTAGGGAGACTTCAGTCCCACCACTCGGCACATGCCTATACAAGATAATCCGCGATTCCGCCGCCTCCACCAACACGCTCAAAAACGTTTAGTCTTTGACCCGGGTGTCTCCCGCAATAAGCAGCTACCGGCCTACAAGCGCTACGTAGAGTTGGAAAACGTCATGCTGGAGCGTATGCACCGCAAAGGCGAATCTGGGCGAGAAGTCTGCCTCGCGCGCGCCGCCATGATCGATGTGGTGATCGAAAATCTCTTTATCGCAGCGCTCGATCTCTACGCCACCGTGCACGGTGCCCTGCCCTGCAAAATGGCAATTCTTGCCACCGGCGGCTACGGTCGGCGCGAGCTGAACCCGCATAGCGATATCGACCTGATGTTTCTTTACCCGGTGAAAGCGAGCGGAAAAGCTTTTGAGAAATTTCAAGAACTTGTCACCGAGGAGATTCTCTACCCACTGTGGGATCTCGGCCTAAAAGTCGGCCACGCCTCGCGTAATGCAAAGGAAGTAATCGAAGAGTGCCGCAAGGAAGTGCAGTCGAAAAACGCGATCTTGGAATCGCGCGTGATTTGCGGCTCTGAGCCACTTTACAAGAGCATGCGCAGTAAGTTCGAAGAGTTTGTAAAAAAACAAAACTCCACGACCTATATCCAGCAGCGACTCGAAGACGAGCTACAACGCCATGCCAAATCCGGCAACACCGTCTATTTGCAAGAGCCAGATGTGAAGAACGGCGTAGGCGGGCTGCGCGACTACCAGAACATCCTCTGGATGGCGCACATCAAATACGGCTTCCACTCCTTCCGCGATTTGGTGAAAGCGAAGCTCCTGCGCGACGACGAGCGCCAGGCCATGGTCGAGGCTTACGACTTTCTGCTACGCACCCGCACCGAGCTGCACATGCAGAACCGCCGCCCCACTGATAAGCTCGACCTAGAGCAGCAGCCCGTGATCGCGCAGTATCTCCACTACCCGCAGAAAGACATCTTTGCACGGGTCGAGTCCTTTATGAAGGACTACTACACGGCCGCGCGCACCATTTATCAAACCAGCGAAATGCTCAAAGAGCGGATGGCGATCGAAGCTGGCTCGGGCAAGGGAGGGCGTATTAGCTTCCGCGAGGCCTTGCGTGCGCACCAGCACCTACCTGTTAAAAAAGTCGAAGGCTTTCAACTCTACGAAAAGGTGCTCTCGGTCGATCATCCCAAAGTCTTCCAAGAAGACCCTGTGCGCCTGATCCGCATCTTCCGCCTAGCGCAGCAATTCGGTGCTAAACTCGACTCCGACCTGCGCTTCCTGATCACGCGCTCGATCCCGCTGATCGACCATTCGATCGTCAACAGTGCGGCCGCGGCCAAGAGTTTTTGCGCCATTTTGCGCAGCCCCGGTGAGGTGTACCCGATCTTAACGCAGATGCACGAGATGGGCGTGCTCGGGCGCTACCTGCCGGAATTTGGCGCGCTCACCTGCATGGTGCAGCACGAATACTACCACCGCTACACCGCCGACGCCCATGTGCTACGCACCATCCGCCACCTCGACCGCGTTTTTACCAAATACGATGAGGAATACGCACGCTACGAAAAGGAATTGCGTAAGAACGACGATCCTCTGCTCCTCTACCTGATCCTACTACTACACGACATTGGAAAGGCAGAAGGCGTTAAAAACCATGATGTTAACGGCGTGCGCCTCGCGCAGCCAGTGCTCAATCGATTCGGTATCAAACAAGCGCAACAAGAACAAATTTTATTTATTATCCGCAGCCATCTAGAAATGGCACGATTCTGGCAACGCTTTGATCTAGACGATCCAAAAACTGCGGCCTCCTTCGCAGAATTCGTCGAAGACTCGCAAAACCTAAGATTTCTCTACGTTCATACCTACTGCGATGCACGCGGCACGGCGCCTACCCTATGGAACAGCTACAAAGATGCCATGCACCGTACTCTGTATGTAAGAACATTGGAGCAATTTGAAGACGATGCAGTCATCGAACAAAAGCGGAAAGACCAAATCAGAATGTTGAACCAACAAATACTTAAAAAGAAGCTCGCGGGCATTTCGGACGAAGAAGTCGAGGCGCACTTCAGCTTACTTCCTGAGCGTTATTTCATAAACACGCACCAAGAAGACATCGAGCTGCACCTACGCATGGTCAACCGTCTGCTCAACCAGATCCAGACTGCCGAATCGATGGCGACACTGGCTCCGATCATCGACTGGCATGATGATATCGACTTGAGCATGTCGGTGGTGGATGTCGTCACCTGGGATCGTGCTGGCCTCTTTCATAAGCTCGCGGGCGCACTCACCCTCGCAGGCGTCAACATCGTGAGCACCAAGGCGATCACCCGCAAAGACCATATCACGATCGATACCTTCTACGTGATGGATCCCGATGGCGGCGTGGTTTCCAACAAGAAAGCCCGCGAAACATTTGAGTACTATTTGCACCAAGCCCTGATCGAAGAAAAGGAACTCATGCCTATGATCAACGAGCGCGAGGCCAAAGTGCTCGCGAATACGAAGACCAAAGACATGCTGCCCGCGCCCTTCCCGCCGAGTGTGGATGTTTACCACGAGCTCTCGCTCAAGCAGACCATCATCGAGGTGCAAGCCAGCGACCGCATCGGCCTACTCTACCAGCTCTCACGCATGATCACCCAAAAAGGCTTCGACATCGGGTTCGCCCGTATCGCCACCGAGCGCGGAGTCGCGATGGATACTTTTTACATCAAAAATGATAAGAGCGAACAAGATAGCTACACCACTTCGCTACTAGAACTCCGTGAAGAGCTCGATAAGATCGTCAAGGAGTGACCGCGAGATAAATGGAAGCCAGCCAAGCCAGCCAAACCGAGCAAACCGCGATCGACTCGCTGTATCGCATCAGCAGCCTCGTCTCTGATACGGACGAGCCGAGGGAAGCCTTGCGCCTGATACTCGATGAGATCGTCAGTGTACTGCGCCCCAATAGCGCCTCCATTTCACTGATCAATCCAGATACCAAGGGGCTCGAACTGGAGGCTTCCTACGGGCTACCCGAAGACTGGCAAGATCTCGCGCTGGCACTCGGGCAAGGCATCACTGGCTGGACAGCCCTGCACGGGCGCGCGCTGATCGTGGCCGACGTGCACCTAGAGCCGCGCTACATCTCCGTGCGCCCCAACATACGCTCGGAGATGGCAGTGCCGATGGAGGATCAAGGCATGGTGATCGGCGTCGTCAATGTGGACAGCGAAAAGATCAACGCCTACGACGAGTCTTCGCTTAAAATCCTCACACTGCTGACCAACGAAGCCAGCCGTGTGGTCTCACGCCTGTGGTTGATCAAGCAATTGCGCACCAAAGCCAATCATCTCGAGTCTCTGGTGGTGATGAGCCAGCAATTTGCCCGAGAAATCGATAGCGATGCCCTAATCGAAGCACTCACAGTTCAGGCGCAGCAGCTAATGGATGCCGCCGCCAGTGCGCTCTTTCTGCTCAGCCCCGACCGTAAAGAACTCGTCTTGCATAGCTTTGTGATCGGTGAGCGTATCGTGAAAGAAACCGTCGCCCTCCCGCTTGATCTTAGCGCGCTCGGTGCAGTTATCCACCGCAGAAAGCAAATCGAAGTGGGCGACCTCAAATTCACCGAGGAAAATGACTTTCTCCGCGTCATCCAGCGCGAAGGCTTTGTCTCGATGCTCGCCTCTCCCATCGTTTTCGGAGACGAAACGATCGGAGCCCTCATCACCTGCACCAAGCAATCTCACCGCTTTAACAACGAGGAGAAAAAAGTCTTCACCACCTTGGCCGAGATCGGCGCCATCGCCATACAGAACGCACGGCTCTACGCCCGCATCTTTGCCAGCGAAGAATCGCTGCGGCACAACGAAAAGCTCACCACCCTCGGGATGCTCGCCGCCGAGATCGCACACGAAATCCGCAACCCATTGACCGTAATCAAGCTGCTGTTCGAGTCGCTCGACCTACAGTTTACCGAGGACGACCTGCGCCACACCGACGTGCAAGTGATCGGCGAAAAACTCAATCAACTGGAAGAAATCGTCGAGCGCGTATTGAGCTTTGGCCGCACCCGCGAAGGATTGCACTCTCGGCAAGATTTGCGTAATCTGGTGCAAGACACGCTCAAGCTGGTGCGCCTAAAACTGCACCAGCAAAAGATCGAGCTGCACTTCGATCAGCCCGAGCAAAAGATCCTTGTCGATGTCAACAAAGGGCAAATCCTACAAGTCATGCTCAACCTCGTGCTCAACGCCACCCAGGCCATGCCCGAGGGCGGCTCCATTCGGATCGAAACGTATGCAGACGAGGACTCTGCTCACCTAAATATTATCGATAATGGCAGCGGTATTCCGAAATCGATACAAGGCGATATCTTCGAATCCTTCCTGACCGACCGCCCCGATGGCACCGGCCTCGGCCTCTCGATCAGCAAACGCATCCTACGCGGCCACCGCGGCGATATCGAGCTCGCCCATTCCAGCGCAAAGGGCAGCGCCTTTCACTGCTGGCTGCCGCTGGTGAAGTGAGATAAGCAACTCTTCCAAAAACGCCGTCATAATGAGGTTACTTGATAAAACCCTATTTCATGATGACTTTGATTCTTTCAAACTGAAAAACCGTATCTTCCGCAGGCCGAACCAAGTCATGCGCAGCAAAATCCACCCATGCCGGAAGCGTGAGATATTGGTATCCCCATAAGTCCGGTCGCGGTAGCGCACTAGAATATCGCGAATGCGCAAGTCCAGCATCGCGCTGCCGAAGAGTAGGTTAAAATCCCCAAACGGATCAAAGTCACCCAGCACCTCGATGCGGTGCAGTAATCGCTGGTAATCGGTGCGCAGCATCATCTTGGTGCCGCACAGGCTGTCCTTGACGCCCTGCCCCATTACGAAGCTGAGTGTCGCCGCAAAAAACTTATTGCCCAATAAATTTAAAAACCGCATGGCCTGCGTCTCCATCGGGTAAACCAGCCGACACCCATTGGCAAACTCACATGAGCCCGAGGCGATGGCATCGTAAAATTTCGGCAAGTCTTCCGGCGGAGCCGTTAAATCACCGTCTTGGATGACGAATACATCGCCCTCGGCCACTTCGAAGCCCGCAAAGACGGCATCCCACTTCCCCTTGCCCGGCTGCTGGATGTATTTCACCCGATGCGGTCCCTCATAGCTGGCCACCTCGCGCTGGATCACTTCCCAAGTATCGTCGACGCTGTTACCTTCCACAAAGATCACTTCGGTGCCCTTGCCGAGCATGGGGATACGATCCAGCGCCGCGCGTATATTGCCCGACTCATTACGCGCCGGCACGACCACCGAGCAGGAGATTTTGGCCTCCAGCACTGGCTTGAGTAATGGCCGCGCGATTTGCACTTGCGACATACCTAGATGGCGCAAGAGCGGCAGCCTCACTAGAAAACTATTACAAAAAGGCGACAGCAATGGCACTCGGAACGGGCACAAGTGCTCCGAAGACTGACTGACGACCTCGAACTTATTCAGCTCAAGTAAGTTCATCAAATCCCCCCGACTGAGCCAATTACTCTCTGGTTGCTTGGTAGCCAAACCGCACCACCGCGCCGCTTTCAACAGCGGCTCCCAGCTATGATTGAGCGATACCACATAGATGCGGGTGCGCGCATGGCTAGCGCGCTTGAGCTGTGCCAAACATTCGTGGATGTCGCTCAAGTAACCAATTAAGTAGTCGAGGATGATCACGTCGAAAGTCTCATCTACCTCACTGGTAAGCAGATCACCTTGGCGGAATTCCAGGGTGCTTTCGGAATGGTGCTCCTTGGCCGCCTCTATCATTTTAGGGCTGATATCGATCCCCAACCCGCGCGCGGGCTTTAGAGCGGCCAGCAAATCACCGCGCCCGCAGCCCCACTCCAGCACATTAAGCCCCTCGGGCACATGGAAGCGCAGAAATGCCCGCATCTGCGAATGAAAGCCCGCTTGCCGACGTCGTGGAGTCGAGTCGTTTTCCGCGACCCAATCGAAATGCGCTTTTAAATTATCTTTATCCATAAAATAAGCCTAATCAGATACACGTTCAATTATTTCTTTTCGATCACCACAATCATTCTCAGGCCGAGCCAGCGCATCAGGCACTGCGGCATCGATGACTCGACACGCAGAAAGAACTGTAAAACCCCGGTCGGCAATAGCTGAGGTTTCGAATAACCGCCCGAGAGTGGATACGCCATGACATCTCTATAGGCGAGGTAGCTAACGCTCAGCCCTAATTGTGCCAGCAGGCTCGTCGTCACCACTCGTTCCTTTTCAAAAAGCCCGACTCCCATGCCCATATTGGCAAATTCGCCATTCTCGCCATTCGGCTCAAAAACAAACGGAGGCTGCACCGCTTCAACAACCATCGGCTCGTGGTGAAAGCTGCGATAAAATAGCCTACCGTATGCGGTGGCCGCTGGCTCGATAAGGACAATGCGCCCGCCCGGCTTCAGATTATCTGCCGCGCTCGTGAAGAAAGAAAACGGCTCGCGTAGATGGTGGAGTAAGTCGATTGCAAAAATGGCGTCCCACGCCTCGCCTGCTTCGGGTGCCTCAATCGCATAGGCCGACATGGCGCGATCTACGTACTTTGTTTTTTGTAAATCCGTCGTCATTACATTCGGGAGGAATTCTCGGCTCGCGCCAATGCCTGCGCCCAGTTCTAAAAGGCGCTCACCGGCACAGTTGCGCGCCACCTCCTCGTAGAGCGAGCGATACACTAAGCGCAAGCCCGAAGATTTTCGCCAGGTTGCCGCGCTTTGATCGAGTAGTGAAAGGTCGTAAGTCAGCTCAGCTTTATTCACTACGTAGGCCTTTCATTTCGTAGAGGCGGGTCAACCTCAAAGGTCTAAAACTCCTTTGGCTAACTAGTTCAAGCGTATAAATTTCCTTCAATTGCTCCAGGGCAGGATTTTCACCCACGAAGGTCTCACCATCGAACACCAGCCGCTCCACCAAATAGACGGATTTGTATTTTTCCTGCGTCCGCTCTTGGGCGATTCGCGCGGCGCTGGTAACAGCGACTTGCGGAGTCAAGGCAGGGAACTCGTTCAATGTCCACTGCGTGGTAAAACGATCAATAAAAAGCGAGTTCGCCGGCAAGTGCTCGCGCGCCTGCACCTCCATCCAATTAAATTCATTCACCAAAAAATTACTGCGGGTTGGTATGGCATTTAACAAAGTAGGCAAGGTGAACGAGTGGATATAAACCAAGGACAATAGTAGCGCATAGCGCCAGAGCCGATCATAGCGCACCGCGACATGGCTCAACAGGGCAATACTCGCAGCCACAAAGAACACATGCACAGGCAGCGCATACCTCGATACAAAGAGGCTATCCAATCGACCATCGTGGAAGCACAACACCACTACCAAGTGTAGCAGCAGAAAAGGCGCAAACGCTGTGAGAACGATACCAGCTGGCCGGTTTGACCAATACCGCCGCACTTCGGATCGAAAGACGAAGGGGAAAGCGATCACAGAAACAAAACCCAACAAGCTCAGCAATAGAGAGTTTGGTAGCTCACCTCCCAAATGCCCGAAAAAGTTGAGCGCATGTGGCACGTTGTTCGCCAAATTGGCTAGACTAAATGGAGCAATACTGGAGCTGGCGATCTCCCACGATTCGGGGGTCATCGCGTAGCGCCGTAGCTGCCAGATATGGCCGACCAGCAGAAGCACCGAAGCGATGGAAGCCCATGATAATAGAATCTCTTTGCGCCGTATCCAGCCGATCACAATCACGATAAAAACAGGCAGTGCGAACATGCCCGACTCGTAACGGGTGCACGTCAAAAGCAAGAGCGCCAGGCTCAGCGCGCCCTCGCGTAGGCGCGTCGGCTCGCGCAAGTAATCGACCGATAACACCAAGACTAGCTGAATGAGAAATAAGTTAAGCATCTCCATACCTGCCCCGTTGGTATTATCCGAGAGCAAGGGCAACGACGCCCACAGCAGCACCGATAAAGCGCCCGCGAATTGCCCCCCGAGCGCAGCGCCAAACCAGTAAACAAGAATGAGTAAGCCGACCCCCAGCAGTGCATTCACCACGAAGGGATGCCCCTGATTGTAGCCGACGAGGTCATGCAAGGACGCGACGAGGAAAGGATACATCCACTGCCGCTTATCTACCTGATAATCGATTGCTGTGAAATCGCCGCTAATCTCGCGGCCAAAACTCACGTAGGCTACCTCACGCTCAAGGTGCATCGTTTTCGCGGTCGCGGACAGCAGGTAGTCATCCATCGCTATTTTATAATCGAACTCCGAATGCACAAAAAGCACCCACGCACCAACAAAAACTGAGACCAGCCCCAGTCGGTTCTGCCCCAACCATGATAATAGACCACGGCGCCGACGCAGCAGCGCGAGGCCGATGAATCCTACAAAAAGGATAAAGCTGAAAAACGCGAAGTAGTAGCCAAACTCTCTGACTAGTTTTTCGAGTGATGCCTCCCCCGGCAACAGCGCAAGGCCAGCGGCCAGCACTACAGCGCAACCGAGCAAGATCAGCCGCAGCCAGAGCGAGCCACCTGAGTCAAAAGCGCGCGTGATTGATTTTATCTTAGCTCCCATCATGGCAGTGAACGTGAGAAGTCGGCGATATTAGCTGGTAGCTCGATCAGATGCCCCTCGCCAGTGGGGTCGACACCTAGGATCGCATTGACCTTGGCGAAAATGAACATGGTCGAGTCGTCGAACTTCCTGCGGTCTAAAATCTCGCTATCGAATGCCTCCTCGATCAGCGCGACCTGATCGAGCAAGGGATCCTCACTACCGACAGTAGCTGAGTAAAACACGTAGATCGACGAAAAGGTGCCAATTTCAAGGTGCAGGCTGAGGCGCTCTTTGATTTCACCAGAGAGCATCAGCGTTAATGCGGATTCACGCTCTGCGATGACTATCAGGTGCCGGCTAGTTATAAACAACGCTTGTTGATCGGCGTATTCGATCACCTTTTCCTGTATGAAATTACTTTGAGCGTTGGCCAAGGCTCCTCGCAAAAATTCATTTTGTGCTAGGACTGGTCGGGTAACTAAAACAAAATAAAGACATACGGCTCCGATGAAATAGGCTGTACTACTTCCAGTTTTTAAATATTGTGCAGCCACGTAAGTCACGAACAGTACTTGTAGCAAAACGAGAGGCAGCACGATCCGAGTCACCATCATGTCATCCACTTGCCCCCAGTGATAAGTCATCAATAGGCAGGTGTTGAAGACCGCCGCGGCACCAAAGGCGACTGCCACGGTCATGGTGCCAGGGCGACACCAAGCGCTCAGCTGCTGGCGATTAGCGATCACCTTTACCAAAACCCCGATGATTGCCAAAACGCACAGCACGGAAAGCAGTAGGCTATTCGGCTGGCCGCTCTCGAAAGCGAAAAAGTGATTTTTTGCGGCGACTAGATTCTCCCAAATGTGCTCGATACCAAACGGCTGCACCATTCCTTCTTCTAGCTGCCAGAAAGATTCGTAAGCACCAATCACCTTTTGTTGCAGCGGAACAGTGATCAGTAGCAGCGGCGCGACGATCAGTGTTTTTGAGATACGGATTTCCCGCTCGCGGAACCAGACATAGAAAATGACCAGCGCTACACTGAGCACATACAGCACTGATTCGTAGCGCGTCTGCGCCAGCAAGATACCGAGCAGCACTAGGCGATTCATCCGGCCATCGTCGGGGCTTTTCACATAGCTGTGCCCCGCAAGCCCGGCAGCGAGCAGCATTACTAGGTTCAAGAAATCGAACATCCCGCTGTTGGCCATCATCGGAAGCAAGGGCACCGTCGCGAAAAGGCAGACAGCCAAATAGCCGCCCCACTTGGCAAAGATCTTGTCGCCCGCAGAAAAGAGCAGCGCCAGAAAAACTGGCATCAGTAGGGCATTCAGCAACAGTGCATTGGCGGCGCTATAGCCCAGCCAATTATGCACGATGCTGACGAGAAATGAGAAAAACAGTGGCCTTTTATCCACATAGCTGCCGAGCAAATGAAACGTGCCGTCGAGATGGTAGCCGCGAGTAGCCACCATCGCTTGATTAGAGCTCGATAGATTCAGCGCAGTCGTCGCCAGCAATGGCTCATCCATCAAGATTTTAAAGCCCCTTGGCTGTGATTGAAGTAGGAGGAACGAGGTAAATGCTATAAAAATGATCGCTGCCCACGCGGACAATTTACGCCAGCGATAACCACGGAAAGCGACAGCCATGGCAGGCACGGTTTGCCAAGCGAGTAGGATGCAGGCGAAAAGAAGGAGCCAATAGGACAGGTACTTCACCAAGGCAATGGATTGCTCCACATCGAACACCAAAAATCCCACCCAGACCGCAACTAAGGCAATCAGGATCGAAAGTAGTAGATTTGTTCGGTGAGCGATGTACATAAAAAAGCCGCCTACATCAGTAGGCGGCTGGAATTTATAAAGCGAGGCGAGATTTAGAACGCTACGCTGATAGTGCCGACCGGTGCACCAGTGGCTGTGATATCTGTGCCTTGCACGATAGGGGAATCGTAAGTTTCACCCGCTACAGCAGCGATTGGCTTAACATACCTGTTAGCTTCTGTACCCACGAGGCGTGCTGAAGTGACTGTGGTCACACCAAACTCGAGGAAATACTGATCAGCTGCCGAAGCGAGTTGGCGCAGATTGTTGGTGATCGCCTTCTCTTGAGAAGTCGAACGAACCTTTTGGAAGGCGGGGATTGCCATCGCTGCAAGAAGGCCGATAATGACGACCACGATCATGATTTCCACAAGTGTGAAACCTTTTTTGCTATGTGAGCTTTGAGTATTCATAATGATATTCCTTGTTTTTATTATTATTATATATTTGTTCAGACAGATTCGCCCGAACCTCTGAAGCAAAACACCTTACTACGAAAAAACCAAGCAAAAACTCTGCGCCTCAATGGTTTAACAATTTTTTAAAATTCGTTACAAACTGCACTAAGCTGAGGTACTGTTCGTGACATCCGGATAATGCGTGGCGAACACCATTTTCCCTCCAGAAGAAGGCACGACTGAATCTACCTCCACGCGTATCTCTTGCCCGATCCATTTGCGGCCGTTGTTGACGACTAGCATCGAGCCATCGGGCAGGTAGCCGATGGCTTGGCCAGAGTCCTTACCCGGGCGCACTAGCTCGACACTGATACGTGTGCCGACGGAGACTTCTTGGTTGAGCGCTTTGACCAGGGCAGTGATATTGAGCCACTCGATACTGTGGAACTCGGCGAGCTTGGCTAAATTATAGTCGGTGGTCAGCAGCTTGGCCTTCATCGACTCTGCGAGATAGACGAGTTTAGCGTCGACGGCCTTGCGGTCAGGCACATCGCTCTCGTGGATGCGTAGATCGACGTGCTTCATCTTGCGAATGCGATTGAGCACCTCGAGGCCCTTGCGCCCCTTTTCCTTGCGCGACTGGTCGCTGGAATCGGCCACCGCCTGCAACTCGTCCAGCACGAAGCGCGGGATGATCAGCGCGTAGCCAAACCAGCGGCTCTCGCAAATCGCGGCGATGCGCCCATCGATCAGAGCGCTGGTATCCACCACCACCAGCGGCGATTCGACATTTTGCGCATTGAAACGGACGTAGGGTATCACGAGATTAAACTCATCCTTACCGCGTAGCGCCACCACAGTCGCTAGATACATCGAGATAATGTAGAGTGCCAACCTAGAAAGAAAAAGCATCTCGGCGAGGTCTGGATCGGCCTCCAATGGCGCAAACAGTGGAGAGTTCGCAAGTAGGTAGGCAATCAGCGTGCCGACTGCTAAGCCGAAAGTAATCGCCGACAGCCCGCGCAGGGAAAAGCCTTCCAGCATCACGTCAGTCAAGATGACTAATGCCGCCAAACTCATGCCGATGAAAATGACCAGCCACATATCCCAATCCTCGACGACGTAGCCCAAAAGCACACTGCCGAGCAGGCTAACCAGAATGAAGAAAATTCTAACAATGAGGATTGTTTTATTCATAGTGGAGCGCGTGCAGGAAAAATAAAAAAAGAAAGCAGTCTAGCGATAAACTAAAAGTAGCTCAGAAGCGGAGGGCGCCCGTCAGCCAAACCAGCACGAAGGGCAGGAGGATGAAAATAGCCATCGCAATGTAGATAATACGAACCGCGCGCCGCGATTTAGGCGGCAGTTCTTCGTAACTAAGCGGCTGATCTGATGAATCCATCACTACTGAATGAAGTATTTACCTGATGGAAGCAATGCGAAGCTGCTAAAGATCGCTACTTTTGGATTTATTAGCAATCGACTAATCAACTTTTACAGCGATGCGAAAGCCTGTCAGGCGATTACGCTCGGCGCGGGGTGCCTCGCGAATCGGCACGGTGAAAATGGTCTCGATGCGATCCTGCGCGTGACCGCCGATGTGGCGCGCATCCTCTGCGTCAAAGCGGTCGATTGACTCCAACCACTCGCTCACATTTCCCAATAGATCGTAGAATCCGCTGGCGAAGGGCGCTTTGGTGCCGATCGCTTGCGGAATCTGATCGGGATCAGAGACGCTCCAGACGTGCTCTTCCAGCACCACGTAGCGCAGGCGCCCGAGCGCTTGGCGAAATTCGTTTTCAGTCGGTAGCCGCACGGGCTTACCCAAGATCCAGGTTAAACGCTCACAGAAGTTTTTAGCCTCAATCCAGCTGACTGAGTCGACGGGGCGCACATCGCCGACATTACGGCTGGGGTTGGTGCCCATGATGAGCGAATAAAGCGCCTGCGGCACTTCGGTGCGCAATACTCGCCAGCTCTCTACTTCGGGCACCGGCAAAAGCGCGTCGTAGATACGGTCTTGGATAAAACCTAGGTCATTTTGCACTAGATTCAGGTAGCGAACTTTGAGCTGCAGGTCTTCGTCGTTGAGCGAGCTGCGCGGGAAGGCTTCCTGCATCTGCCGGATATCGCGGCGTAGCGAGGCAATCACCTCGGCCGCCTCAAAGGTGCGGCGCTCGGAGAGTAGTTTTTGCATCAGGTCGTGGTTGCGCTCGATCCCTAGCCCCAGCTCAAAGCTCTCGGCGGTCTGGCTCTTGCGCTGATACTCGGCGACGCGCTCGGAGGAAGCATAGGGGCTGTCGCGGTAGGCTTCGTTTAACTGGCGCTGTAGGCGAGCGGCTTCTTCGTAGAGTGCGGCCGCTTGTAGATTTTCATTCGCCGCGCGGCTCTCATCCGCCAGCTGGGAGACGCGCTGCACTTCCACGTAGCTCTGCCCAGAGCGGATGCCGACCAGCTTCACCCGCAGCCGCTCTAGGCGCACGACGCTAGCCTGATTGGTGCCACGGTATTCGCGGTTGAGCTTGTCCTGTAAATTCATCGCTTGCTGCAAACGCTCCTCCGCCGGCTCCCACTCTCTGGCTTCGATCAGCAGATCCGCCTCTTTCTCAAATGCCAGACTGCGTTGCAACAGCGGCTCGGCGGTGAGGTAGCGCACCTGACGCCCTAGCCGAGTCGCCCGCCCGACATTGTAGGCCGAGCTGAGGGGGAAGGTTTCGTTGATTTGTTTTTGCTTATCGTAGGCATCGCGGTATTTCGCGCGGGCATTTTCGTAGTCGTTATTAGTGGCGAGTGCCTCGGCATCAAACTCCAGCTCGATACTCTCGACGCGCAGCGCCTCGGCTGCCAGATTTTGATAGCGCTCTTCTAAGTTGATCTGCCGATTGAAGCCCTCGGAATCGACACCTTGGATCGCGGCTAAGTACTCCTTTTGCTTATCCAGAGCCTTCTTCAGCAGAATAATATCCTCCGGGCGCGCAGCACGCAGCGCCAGCACCTCCTCGAACTGCGCTTCCAGCTCGATGCTCTCCTGCTGGATCGCCTTCACAGATTCGGGAACTTCCGTATCGAAATCCATATTACGGAAATCAACATCCCTCGGTCCAAGCTGGCTCAAGAACCAAGCGCCGCCCAAAACCGCGACTGCGAGCAGCACGATCAGCAGTCCGATCAAGAACTTTTTAACACCACTCGTTTCGTGGGGCATGTATTTGTGGGAAGACTTCTTAAAAATAGCCATAAGTGAATTGGGGCTGGCGCTGGAAAAATAGCCTGCCTTAAATGACCCTTAGTGATCGATGCCGCAAGGCTAAAGGCACTTTAGCGAACTCTTCGTTTAACTCGCCGGCGGCGTTAAAGTTTTTTCATCCCTCCATGTTTCAACAAATCACCATACTCGGCCCAGGGCTTTTAGGCGCTTCGCTCGCGCTGGCACTCAAAGAGCGAGGTCTCTGCACACGCGTCCATGCGTGGTCGCGCCGGGCGACGACGCGGGCATGCGCCCAGGAAGCCAATTGGTGCGATGCCGTTTTCGATCAGCCTGCCGCTGCCTGCGCAGGCAGTGAATTAGTCGTCATCTGCACCCCCGTGGAAACGATCGTGCCGCTCTTAGAACAAATCGGCAGCGCATTGGCTCCAAGTGCCCTCGTCACCGATGTCGGCAGCACCAAGGGCCTGATCTGCCGCGAAGCACGGGGCACCGGAGTGAACTTTATCGGCTCCCACCCCATGGCCGGCTCCGAGCGCACCGGCATGGCGCACGCCCGCGCCGACCTCTTCACGGGAGCCGCCTGTATCATCACGCCGCTCGAAGCCGCCCCCGATGCCGAGATCGCGCGCTTGTTAAAACTCTGGGAAGCCATCGGTATGCAAGTCGTCACCACCACCCCCGAAAAGCACGACGAGATCGTCGCCCACATCAGCCACCTCCCCCACCTACTGGCTTCGAGCCTGTGCAGCTACCTCAGCGGGCAAGACGCCGACTGGAAGACACTCTCCGGGGGCGGCCTGCGAGACACCACCCGCGTTGCCGCCGGCGATCCCGACCTTTGGAAGCAAATCCTAGAGCAAAACCGCGAAGAAGTCCTGCGCGCCATCGACGGTTTCGAAAACGAACTCCACGCCCTAAAAACCGCACTCCTTGACCAGGACACCCCACAACTTATCGCCAAGCTAGAGCGCGGCAAAAAATACCGCGACGGCCTGTAAAGTTTCAGCGTTTTCAACATTTTAGTAATTTAGTAGTTTTATCCCATGTCCGACCCACTTCCGATTCAACCGATCACTCACGCGCTCGACAACACGCTGCCGCTACCCGGTTCCAAGAGCATCACCAACCGCGCCCTCATTCTGGCCGCACTCGCCGAGGGGACGACGCGCCTCGAAGGCGCACTCTTCAGCCGCGACACACGAATCATGCTAGCCGCGCTCAACACGCTCGGCTTCGAAGTCGATACCGACGAGCCCACCGCCACAATCACCGTCAAAGGCCTCGCCGGCCAAATCCCCAGCAAAAAAGCGACCATTGATGTCGGCAACGCCGGCACCGCCGCCCGTTTCCTCACGGCATTTTTAGCACTCAACGCCGGCGGCGAATACCGCCTCGATGGCGATGCCCCCATGCGCGAGCGCCCCATGTCTGGCCTGCTCGACGCACTCGTGGCCCTCGATGCCGCCGAGTTCGAGTTTCACGAGCAACCCGGGCACTTCCCATTCACGCTCAAAGCCAGAGGCTACCAAGGCGGCCAAGTTACGGTCGATGCCAGCGCCAGTAGCCAGATTCTATCTGCCCTCCTGCTCGCCGCACCAGTCACTTCGACAGGCTCAGGACAGATCAATGAGCTAATCCAACTCACCTGCCCCGAGGTACGCCCCCACTACGTCGCCATTACTTTGAAAATGCGCGAAGCCTTCGGAGCCGCCCCCGTCAAGGCCAGCGAAAATGGCGAATACGCGCTCCCCGCCACCCGCTACATCGCGCCCGCCTCTGGCAGCTACGCCATCGAGCCCGACGTCTCCGCTGCCAGCTATTTCCTCGCGCTCACACTCATCCACGGCGGCAGTCTCCGCATCCCAAACCTCAGCGGCGACCCAATCCAGGGTGATGCTCACTTCGTCGAAGTGCTCGCCCACCACGGCCTTCGCGTCGATGCCGACCGCAGCCAGTGGACGGCCACCTGCAACGAGTCCAACGATCTGCAACGCGGCCACCGCGAGATCGATTTTAATAGTATTTCCGACACCTTTCTAACCTACGCCGCCATCGCTCCGCTCCTCGGCGACTCCGTCCGCATCACTGGCATCGGCCACACCCGCCACCAAGAGACCGACCGCATTGCAGGAATAGCCGCAGAGCTCTCCAAGCTCGGGCAGCTCGTCAAAGAAGAAGCAGACTCCCTCACCATCCAGCCCAAGCCCAACGAGCTCCGCGCCCGCGCCCTCAAAGCCCGCAACGCTGGCCAGCTACTAAGCATCGACACCTATGAAGATCACCGCTTCGCCATGAGTTTCGCCGTGCTCGCCAGCTTCGATCTACTCGGCGACGGCCAGCCTTGGCTCGCCATCAAAGACCCCACCTGCTGCGCTAAGACCTTCCCAGGCTTCTTCGAGGCCCTGCAGAGTCTATAATTCGACAGACGCCCTCTAAACTAAATCAGGCCATGGCAAGTCTTCCATGGTCCACCTACGTCCAATAAAAAACTGTCCGACCCAGTCGCCGTAGCCGCCAAAAAATAGCTCACCCGCTTCCAGATCAAACTGCAACCCAATTTTTAACAAATAGCCTGTGTATTTTAATAGATTTACCCGCGGGGCTTGGACTTGCGGCTTACTCGCTTCTGAGAGATCATGAGCTTGCCGAATGACCGGAGCCTAGACAGGAGCGCCAGCCAAGCCTAAGTGAAGCGACCATCGATGACTAAATGTAAGCCGCAATTTTGGCACCTAACTGCCACCCACCATTGACGCAGCCGACACGCCTCCGTCACCTGTCACCGAAGCTTCACCAACGTCACTAGACTGTTCATTGATCATTAGCCTTTCGCTAGGCTATAATGCGCGAGTGAAGTTATTCCATCTACTCGTCATTCTATTTTCACTTACATTTCTTCACTCCGCGTCTTCCGCTAGCGAAGCACCCAGACTGAATGAAATACTGCAGAAGCACCTCGATGCCATGGGTGGCCTCAACAAATGGAATCAAGTCGAAAGCCTCCGCCTAAGCGGCACCATCGAGCGCGACGGCGAAAGTTTCGGTATTGTCATTATAAAAAAGCGTCCCAATCAAATCCGCGCCACCGTCACAATTCGTCACCCGGACAAACCCGAAAAAGAAATCCAAATCATCCGAGCCCACGATGGTAAGCAAGCCTGGACAGCCACCCGCCTCGCCGGTGCACCTGAGATGGTCAAAAAAGCGATTACCGGCGATGCCGCAGAGGATTTACTCGCCGACGCGGGCGTACTCCCTCCACTCATTAAGCTCTGGCGCGAAGGGGCAGACATCGAACTCCTTGGGACGGACTATTTCAAAGGCGAACTTGTCTTTGTAATCGACGCCGCTCAAGGGGAGGAATCGAGCCAGCAACGTTTTTACCTTTCCGCAGACAGCTTTCACACGATTGCGCGTGAGAAGCACACCCCCACAGAAATCACCCAAACCATCTTATCAGATTATCAGGAAAAAAATGGAGTCTATTTCCCCACCCGCTCCCTAATCACCGCCGACAGCACAGGCGTATCAACGATGCAGACGGAATCCATCGAGATCGGCGTCGGTATTTACGAAGAGTATTTCGAGGTGGGCGAACCAGCTCAAACAGCCAATCTCTAGGATTACCAAAATCGCAGGAAGGCTCTGCATCAAAGCCTATTTCAATTCAATTTAGCACCTTCAATCGGTTTCACCTGCAGATTCCGGAAAGTGCGTAACGCACCCCATTCGCCACAGCGCATAGGGTAGGCGTCCCGCTTCCGAACCAGCCCATGGCGTATTTTCCATTGCTCGCCCACATCCGCTAAAAATCCCTCCGAGCCAATCGCCGTGCCCGCCGAAAAATAGCGCACCCGCATCCGAAGGATGTCCGAAAGGGGTAATTTGCCTCCAGATTCCAACACCCGTTTCAATCGCCCCGCATCGATCCGCCCCAAGTCCTTACCTAGACTTCCCTTACTCGTAGCGCCCTTGCCGTAGAGAATGAGCCGATAGTTCGGAAGTAAATCCTCCCATTTCAGCTCTTCGGAAAAGACCTGCACATAGCCCAAGCACGCTGACCGCCGCCCCCGCATCGCCGCCCCAAAGCTACTGAAAGCATAATCCGCAGGATCTTCAACCAACTCCGCCCGCACAGGGTTTAGGTCGATATAAGCCGCTACCGTAGTCAAAGCCTCACGCGAAGCCTGCACGACCACACTCGTAAAACGCTTAGCCCAGATCGTCCCCTTATTTTGGTGGTGATGATTATACCAAAGCCCGAAGCGCTGCTTCAGCTCCCTCATAAAAACCGAGAGATCATGCATACGAGCCAGAATCCGCGCCCGCAGCACCTGGCCCTCCTCCTCATTGTCTGAGAGCAGCTTCGCCAGCACAGCAGGACTAGCCGAAGAAGGGGGACAATTCTTCTCAGAATACAAAATTCGGTAGCGACGAAGCAGCTCGGTATCCGAAACGTCATACTCCTCCGGCACCGCAACCAACAAGTGGAAATGGTTCCCCATCACGCAGTAAGCCAGCACATCCACCCCACAAAACCCAGCCTGCTTACGAAGCATTTCAATAAAGATCCCCTTTTCTTCATCACCGAACAAATACTGCCCACAAGAAGTGCGGCTCATCACATGATAGACCCCACGCTGCCCCTCAACCAACAAACGCCCCCGATAACCCGCACACCTCAAATAACTCGCTTCCATCCCCAAACCCTGACCTCCCCAAACCAAACCGCAACTCAATTATAAATAAATAGCCTGTGTATTTAAATAGATTCTTATGCGTAACACTATCTTAACAGTCATTGCGTTGCCAACGGACATGCCTTAAGAGAAATTACTTGGACTTATGAAAGTAATATTACACGGAATTCGCTTCTTCACTTCTCGTACCCTGGTATGCTCCATTTATTTGGTGGGTGCCTTGACTATAAATATAACACTAGTCGGCTCAGAGAGTGACTTCTTATTGCGTGGTATTTTTCAAACAGCTAAGGTGGTGCACTTTTCCATTGAGTCTCACGCCACTGGGCGAAAGGGATGGATTGCAGCTAACAAAGATTTCGAGGGACTTACGCTGGAGAGCTATGATTCAGTGAACCGTATCGCGCACGGAATGCGTAATGGGGTCTCATTTGAACTGCCACTCCTAAAGCCTGAAGGCTTCACCAACACTCGGTTGCTTGATTTAAACACCGATCCCGCGCTTAGCGCTGCGGAAAAAGAAGCGGCAACTCAGGCTTATAAGCGTGCGGTTTACAGTGAACTGCCTCCTGTAAATCATTTTCTTTATTCACCGATGAAACAAGCTGCCGATAATCGGGTCGCGACTTATCGCCAAGCTCTTAACTCTCAAAAAGCACTGAAAGCTTCCGCCGATTTTATTGTGCCTAACCCCGAGCTGACTGATGTCGCTACACCAATCCCAAGACCTCGCATTCGTAATCGTGTTAATTCGCGTATATGGGCTTCAGATCATATTGAGATTCACGGTCTTCCTGAGCTACCTTGAACGAAATCACTGGGACGCCTCAGATAACCATTTTGATATTTCCTCAATCCCGTGAATTCGGTGGAGGATGCGTCCCGACGAGCTTACTTCAACTAAGATGGGTAGCTCACCGTCTTCAAGGTGGGCGAAGCTCTTGCTATAGCCGCGCGAGAGATATCCTGGCATCATTTGGAAGCTGGGCTCAAGATCGTCACGGATCGTATTGAGCGCCGCTTTATTGCCACTTGGATCCATCAGTACTAGCGCTGTATTTTTTTGCCCCTTGGGGGTGAGGTTTCGGTAATAAGAATCCGCTCTACTGATAAGTGCGCGCGTCGCTTCGGAATCTGGATCCGCATACAGCAGAATCCATCGCTCAAATTGGATCACTTCGGGGCTTCGCAGTGGCAGCTCCCACCCGCTTTGCCCGCTGACGATGCGATTGCTCAAAAATTGAGCCATCCGCGGAATTGGTATTTCTCCAACCGCTCTGGCTCGGTTAATCTCTGATTGTATATTAGTGTTCTTCAACGGAATCTCAACGGTGCCGATCCTAGAAATGTCGGCGATTACAGTGTCTGCCTCGACGCGTACGACGACAAAGCGCAGACCTGCTGGTAGATTTTGAACGGATGCCCCGACTGTCATATCCTCGATTATCTCAGCTTGAAAGGGGATCCAGGGTTCATCCATAGGATCGATTTCTGCATGCAGCAAGGTAGAGGCAAGCGTACTGAGGAAGAGAAGGAGGTATATACGGGGAACATTCATGGTTTGAGAATTATTAAAAAGTGGTCAGTGGAAACCAAAAAGCACCTGCCCTGAGTGTAGGGCAGGTGCTCCAGTTAGAATAGATAATCTATTTACGACGGCGACGACTCGCAGCTACACCAAGAGCCACTACACCGAAAATAGCGGCAAACGTAGAAGGCTCCGGAACGGCGGTTCCAGTAATGGCGAAGTTGTCATACACGCCGTTCAGAGCTGGCGTAAAGACATACTCTGCGAGAGCGACCTCATTCAGACCTGATAAATCAACAGTCTGTAGGCTAAACGTTCCGCCCTGCGTGCTTGCGAAAGCGTAGGTCAACTCTAGAGCTTGCCAAAGACTACCATCAAAACTAAGCGTGAACAAATCATCACCAGACAAAGACTGGAAGCCAAATTCGCCAGTGTTATTGAAGTTCTGGCTGAACGCAGTGAAACCAGTATTCAAATCGGTTCCTGTCCCCAGAAAAGAGAAACTGTTGTTGATCGTTTCAGAATTATTCTGAGTCGAAATACCGAATTCTGAAGTGAAGACACCGGTTGGCGGATTAGAAGGACTATGTGTCCACGACGCAATAGCCGAACCAGCTTGATCGCCCCAGTTTGCCGTGGCGGAAGGCGCTGCTGCGTTGACTCCGTCGAAGTCCCAGCCAGCAACAAAGCTTTGAGCGCTCAGTGACGTACTTACGGCAAGGAAAGAGAATGCAATTATGTTTTTCATATTTATTTTCTATTATATGGATTTTCTATTATATGGATTTTCTATTATATGGATTTTCTATTATATGGATTTTGAAATTAGTCAGCGAAGTAGCCGAGCTGAGAAGGAACCGTCCAACCGTTAGTCCAAGCTGTGCCACTGGGGTCGAAAGCACCCTTATAGTTAACTGCATCGAAGAAGGTGCCGATGTAGGGCTCTAGATTAGTGATAACATCTCCGAAAGCAGATGGTTTTAGATAAACACCACCGACTGAGTCGCGCTTGGCGGTGGCCATCACCGCAAAATTAGCACCTCCGATGAAGGGATTGGCAAAGGTGTTATTGTTAGCAGCGGGGGTCAGTACGAGATCTGCACTCCCTTGAGCGTGGTCGGCCACGACATCGGCGTTGGTAGAGTCACTTACGTCACGGAACCAAATGTTGCTGCGAACTTCGAGTAGGCCATCTGCATATTGCTGCGCAGTCGTACTATTCAAATCGAGCGAGGGAATGCCGGACTCAACGATGATGGAGTTAAACAAACCGCCACCAGCATTCGCATCGTAGTCGATCTGACCACCACCGTTGCCGCTCTTAACCTCGGAACCTGTACCGATCACAGTCATGTTGTAAATAACTGGCACTGCGAATGGTTTTGCTCCGGCTTGGTCGTCACCATCGAATTCACCACCTTTGTCGCCGTCGTTGCCATTATCGGCCATCACAACTGCCCAGAACTGGCCAAGGCCGCTAAAGCCTTGATCGTAGTCAAACGCGTCATCGTTGTTGTAAGCGGAGAGCAAATACTTCGAGTTAACAGTGCCTCCGAACCATTCGAATCCATCATCTTGGCCGGCGATCACTTCGATGAATTCGAGGACTGTGCCGGAACCGACACCGCCCATGGTTAGGCCGTTAATTTCGTTGGCTGCGGAGAGATTAAAACCACCGTTACGAATAGAAATATACCGCATCACACCGCTACTATCGTGTGGCGCATCACCACCGTAGATACCACGCAGGTCAGGGTCTGGTGCAGAAGGATTCGGCTCGACAAGACCTTCGATGAAGTCAGTGCCGGGGACGAGTAGCGTGTTCGCAGCGGACTGATCATTATTCGTCGGCGCATTACCGAGAATGATCACGCCGCCCCAGAGACCCGTGACGAGTGTGCCTTCAAAGAGTGGTGCGGTTGGTGCAGTCTTCGGGGCGGGATCGAATTCAAAAGTGAAGATAATGGGATTCGCCGGAGTGCCAACCGCGTCTATCTGGCCTGTCCGCGTGATAACAAGCGTGCCAGGCTCTTGAGTCACGTTGTTAGAGCCATCTTTCTGACCAGCAACACCGCGAATGACGGTGCCTGCCGGGATGGTTAGTGTGGCATCGGAGACATAGACGACTTCAGTCAGCAAATACTCTTTGCTGGCTTCCAATACGACGCTGATGTTGATCGGATCGGAAATTTCATAGAAGCCGCTCCCGTTCGCGGTGGATGAAACACCCGCGTAGGCAGAGCAGCCGATGGAGACGGCTAGCGTTGTTAGATAATTTAGCTTTTTCATAATATATTTTTGTAGTTGAGATTAAGCAGTTATTGAACTGCGAGATGATCTTAAGAGATTCACGTGTCCTTTTGGTGGCTTTAAGGTGACAGAAGTGTTAAAAATCGTAGGAAATTCCGAGCGAGTAGCTTTGCCCGACTTTGTAGCTATCACGATCGACCTCGGCACCCTCTACATCGTAAAAAGTGCCTCTTTTAGAATCAGTGATGTTCTTCACTGAAAGGCTAAGCTTCAAGTCTTCCCGGATTTGCTTAGAGATGGTTAAATCGACTGCTGTGTAGGCTTTATTGAAAGTATCGTAGGCATCTGCAAACGAAACACCTTCGAGCACATCGCTGATGTGATAGGCGATAAGCGATACGCGTAAGCCAATGTCTGGATTATCATACGTCAGATCGGCATTGACGATATAGTCGGGCTGATTCGTGAGTCCGCGGCCTTCCGAGATGGGGCGGCCGACTCCATTTTTCGCGGCGATTTCAATTGGGAAGCGATCCACTTTACCTTCAATGTAGGTGAAGTTACCACCGAGCGAAAAGTGCTCGAGTGAGTCGTGAAAGGAGCCAAGTGATTTACGGCCTTCGACCTCGATTCCTGTCAGCGTCGCCTCGTTCGGATTGTTATACCAACTGAAAAGAGCGGCATCTAGATTAGCTGAATAGCTGAATAGCTCGTAATTACTGAGGACAAATGGATCCGGGTTGACGAGGCCTTGCTTGAAGGTATCGGCACCAAGTCCGCTTAGTTTTTCGATACGCCCTTCGACTAATTTATAAAAGACAGTCAGCCCAAACGAGTCTCCCGAAGCGTTGAACCAGCTGAAGCCGAGATCGAAGTTTTCCACATTTGAAGGAACTAGCGAAGAATTGCCGACATCGATATCCGAGCCCGAGAAGGCGGAGGATGCGTAAGGAGACACTTCGCGAGCCGAGGGGAGTGCGAGCGTCTTGGAGTAGGCCGCCTTGACGCTCATGCTTTCAGTGGGCTGATAGATAAACGTGAGTCCTGGTAGCCAGCTTTCATCTTCGTAGCCCCCGCTAGTCGGCAGGTTTGCGAGTGGATTATTGGAGCCAGCCGCGCGAAGTTGTAATTCGCCGTTGACCTGCACATCCGCAGAATTTTCTTCGTAGCGGTAGCCGGCAATCAGTCTGAATTTTTCAAAGAGTTGCTGCTCGAACATAAAGTAGCGCCCGAGCTGCTCAGTCTCTAAGGAAATGTCCGCTGCAATTGCGTAGTCGCTACCGCCCAAAAGATCGAAATTCTCTAGCGGTGCATTTGGATCGTTGGATTGACTGACAGTCGTGTCGCTCGAGTCACTGAGATTATCACCGAGCAGCGTCACGTATTCGTCAAATACAGAGCGCTCGGCGTCGCTGCTAAGAAGCCCGAATTTTAGTTTAGAGGCGAAGCCTTCACTGAGCTCTTCGTTGAGACTGATATCGATTCGGCCGTTTTCCCGCGCTTCTTCGATCTCACGCCAGATAATAAATGAAGGGCTGGCCGTTCCGGCTGAGGTTGAGTTCTGCGAAAGAGTTAGGTCACCGTTATCTAAGACGACTGCTCTAGTTTGCACAAAGCCAGGTTCATCTTGGGTGGCCTTGTCTCTGCCAATTGCCCAATCGATTTGTGCTTCATCCATGAGGACGCGTAGTGGTAGATCAAAGCGATGGCTTCCCGATAGCTGATCACTAATTAAACGCCGCTCGGTGTAGCGCAGTGATTCGGAGATCTCTGTGTCCAAGAAATCAGCATCGGTAGAAAATGGGAAAGCACTGTAGGTATCTCCAATCAGGCGGACATTTTCGTCTTCACTTTGGCGCAAGTCCAAGCGGCTGGCGCTGAAACGATGATCTTGGCCGATTTCCAGCCCTAGGCCGACTAGCCAAGAAAGTGAGCTGGTGACCGTCGCCTCTGTAAGCGACTGGTTCTTGTAGCCAATGGCCACGTCGGGATCGACGAAGTTTTCAGGTGACAAGCCGGCCGTTCCTGCAGCGGTCGCGTCGGTCGCGCTTCGGAAGTAAACAGCATCTTCCACCATGCGAGACTTCCTGCTGTAATTCAAGCCTGCCAGATAGCCGACACGAATTTGATTCTTGAGTTCGTAAGCATCGCCGAAACTAAACTTAACTCCATAATCAGGGCCTGGCGCGTCGCCATAGTTGTGAAAGTCGCGCCCAATCTTATCGGTAATTTGTTGTGCTTCGGTCGCCGCCGCATCTTTTTGCGCTTGAGTAATCCTACCCGGGATCGGGAAGGGTAAGACATTAACAGGCTTACTCAGATCTTCGGGGAATGACTTGGCTTCGTTCGGAATAGCGCGATTCTCCGCGCCCATCGCAAACTGGTCACGTGAATTTCCACGATCGTTGACGAGGAAGTTATCATTGCCAGTCGCGATGGAATGGAAGCCGATACTGGTCGAAACATTCATAAAAAAATCTTCGGGCAATGACTTCAACTTCAGATCAATGGCTCCAGTCGCAGTGCCCGATTGATCTGGGGTAAAAGTCTTGCTCACGGCAATCGACTCGAAGAGCGATGAGGGGAACAAGTCTAGCTGCACAGCGAGCTTATCTGGGTCGGGGCTAGCAATGCGTAAACCATTCATCGTCGTCCATACATAGCGATCGCCTAGGCCGCGGATGACTGCATATTTACCTCCCACCACAGAGACGCCTGCGACGCGCTTCACCGCGTCACCTATGTCGCTCGCCGCGAACTTGGAAAAGTCCTCAGAGCTCATAACGCTCAAAATCGAATCAGAGTTCATCACAAGTTCGAGTTTTTGCATTAAGTTATTGGCCTCCTCCGCCGTCACAGTGAAATCTTGTAGTTCGTAGACTTCGTCAGACATCTCGGCGAGGCGCGGGGGCATCGCGAAGGGGAAGACGCTGATTTCGCCACCGGTTACGGTGAAGTCGGTGACGTTGGCTTCGATGTAACCAGACTTGATGAAGCTCAAGGTGTAACTGCCGGCTGGGGCTGGGCCGAGGGAGTAGCGACCGTCATCGGCTGTGACGGTGGCGATGTCGGTGCCTTCAAGGATGATGGCGGCACCGGAAATGGGCTGGGCAGATTCTTTGTCGAACACTTGACCGGAAATAATACCCTGATTCGCCTCGAGTGTGCCCCCAAAGGAGGCGGCCGTCGCGTTAGCTTCGACCACTGACTGCAGCAAAAACGCGTCGGCCTCTACCTTGGCCTTTTCTTTTAGCTGCGTCGTCTCGCCGAAGCGCATTGCTTCATCGCTTGCGGGTGCGCTTTGCGCGGAGCTTAGTTCGCGGGCGCGCTCTTTGCGCTCGGCTTGTTTAATGGCTTCGATCTGGTCTTGATACTGATCGGGCACCACGATTTTGATCGCAGTTGCAGATTGCGTGATTAGGAGTAAGGCAATCGCCATACCGAGCACACGGTTGATTTTATTACTGTTCATTGGGTCGGTGAAAAAGTTCTCAAAGCCCGCGTAATGTCGATTTGGCGCGCGGAGTGGACGCGCCCCCTTTTGCTTCGCTTAGCTGAACTCTCAACAGCAAATTACGCCCCTTTTACGATTATCACAGGGCTGTAACGTTCGTCACCTTCTCGCCGCTTTTGCGTCACCTAATTGAAACTTTACACAAAAAAGCCCGGAGCACGCAGGGCGTTCCGAGCTTGGTTGAACAAAACTACAGCTAATATGTGATCAGGCTTTAAAAGAGCGCTTGTAGGCGAAGACGGAAGGCGTCGACTTTAACCTCATTGCCGTTGGTGTCCTCGAAATCTGCGAACTCATAACCTCCAGTGAGTTTTAGGTCGTTGCCGACAATGTAGTAGTTGAACCCGATATAGTAGGAGGTTCCTTCACTATAGAAGCCTGTGCGATTTGTAAAATTGCCTGATACATTCGAACGACGAACGAGGTTATCCACATCCAGAAGATCAGCCCCGCCAGTATCGATATAAGAATACGCTGCGACGACTTCCCACTTGTCGTTGATTTGATACGAGGGCGTGAGCGTAAAGCCAAAGACATCGATATCTTCCTCGTCTGTTCCCATCACGACGTTATCGACAGTGGTCGCGAGCGCTTCAGCAGTTAGTAAGAAACGTCCAAGTCTGTATTCACCATGAATGCCATAAGCGATCAAGTCAGAGTCTTCGCTAGTTACTAGAGGATTCGTTGGATCGTCTGAATTAAGCTGACGATTCCCGTCCTGCATCATGCCAAGGTCAGCACCGACCATGAATTGACCTGCATCCGTTTTTTCACTTGTCCACTGAAGGCGAGCGAATGCGCCGAGACCCCGATCATCTCCTTCGCGGGAATCATTGCGGTCATTGCTCGCTGTCGATTGCACAAGAGCAGCTTCATACTCGAAACCAGCGCCGAGATCACCCGAGGCAAACAACCCTGTGTGACGGCCCCCAAATGCGAGGCCATCGCCTTCAACGAAATAGCGATTAGCTATTGAGCGTTCGACCGTTTTAATTCGTGAGGATGAAGATGTTTCGTAATAACCGAAGGGAACTTTAGTGTAACCCGCTTCGAAATTTGCACGAGGGTCGTATTTCCAACCAACTATAGCCTTATCGATTCCGATGTCGCCATCATCGTCCTCGTAGTTGGCAATCAGGGTTCCGTAATAATTATTAAAGAACTTTGCTTCTGCGCCGAAGTAAAGACGGCGGAAATAGAAACCGTCTACCGTTGAATCGTCCCCATCGTTGCTAATACTATCGTATTGAAAGTGCAGACGGCCAGTTAGTTTAAGGTCTGTGACGGCTTTACCCTTTGCTGTGACAAAGGTCGGCTTTTCTTCTTTGAGTTCGGCTGCCACATCCGACGCTTCGGTATCAGTTAAAACGCCCTTTTGAACGAGTAGGTCCAAGAGGGCGTCGTTAGAAGCTGCGAAACTCGTGGAGCCTAAGAGGGCTGCGGAGAGTGCAGTGAGTTGTGTGAGTTTATATAATTTCATTGTTTGTATTTGTTAGATGTGTTGCAGAGACAACGTTACGAAAATACCTAGCGATTGTTACGGCATCGTCTCCTTTTGGTTACAGATAGGTGAAATGTTACGAATGAGCGCGGCTTGTTGCGGTTTCGTCTCTTTTATGAAACAGCGGCGTGACAGCGACACTTGTTTGTAAGATACCTGTAACCAGCTCGGCTCGATTATGAAAAAAGTCCATTTCTTAACCTTCCTGTAACATTAACGCCACAATTCCGAAACAATGGGTCGGCATAATATCGATTAGTTCGTGGGAAAATCTATTCACGAGCCTTTCACCTAAACTACGATATTATTAAAATGAATACATCCTCCATTCTCCGCGTTCTGACCGCAGCCGCTGCGCTCGCATTTGTGAGCCAAGCTAGCGCCACTCAAACTATCGTCATCAAGGGCTCCGACACCCTTGGTGCCAAGATGGTGCCTCAACTGGCCGAAGCATTTAAAGCTAAGATGTCTGCTCAAGGCATCGAAGTGGCTTTCGAGATCGCAGCCGAAGGCTCTTCGACTGGTTTCGCAGCTGTCATCGACGGCACGAGCGAGATCGGCATGTCCTCTCGCGATTCTAAGGATAAGGAGGTGGCTGAGGCCAAGTCTAAGGGTGTCGATTTGAAAACGATCACCGTGGCCAAGGATGGCATCGCGATCATCGTAAACGAGTCTAACCCACTCAATAGCATCTCTCTAGAAGAGGTCGAGCTGATCTTCTCTGGCGACGTCACCGACTGGTCGGGTATCACTGCGCAGACTGGCGACATCTCGGCTTACACGCGCAACACGTCTTCCGGCACTTACGCTGTCTTCCAAGAGCTCGCCATGAGCTCGCGCGACTACGGCACCGACACCCAAAAAATGGCGGGCAACGAGCAAATCGCGGCTGAAGTGGCCAGTAACCCGAACGGTATCGGCTACGTCGGTCTCGCTTACATCGATACACCGGGCGTGAAAGTGCTCCCTGTCGATGGTGCTGCTCCCGACTCGAAGGATTATGCCTTGGCTCGCCCGCTCTACTACTTGATTAACAAAGGAAAGCCGCTGAACCCAATGACTAATGACTTCATCGGATTCAGCATGAGTCCTGAAGGCCAAGCCATCGTCAATCGCGTGCATTTCCTCTCGATCTACTAGTTCGTAACTGATTTGGGTTTTAAATGAAATTTGAAGGGTCGTTGCCCACTGGCGGCGACCCTTTTCCTTTAAAGGCGTAGGGGCTTCATTTGTGAACGCCCGCAGAGGATCGGCCTTTGCTCGGCGGTCTTCACCAGTGAAGCCCCTACTTAACGTAAACGTAACTTTCTAGCACCGAACCTAGTCTTGCAGAATACCGAAGGAGTCTCAACATCCGCTCACACATGGCTATGCCTCCACAGAATCTAGAATCGTCCAAGCCCGCTTTTAGCCAGCGCCGGGCACTCTTCCTTGGGCAAGATTCAGATAGCATCATCAAGAAGTTTTTCGGCAGCAGTGCGATGGTGGCGATTCTAGTGCTCGCGCTGATCACCATCTTTTTGTTTAAAGAAGGTTCTGGCTTCGTACAGCTCTACCACAAGAGCCTCCAAGAATACCGCCTGTCAGGGCTAGAGTATGTCGATGTGTTGAAAGAAAAGCGGGAGGGCTACACTTCGCTGACTCGCTACCTGAACGATATCAAGGCCGACTGGATCAACGCGCTGCGGGCCGAAGGTAAAACACAGGCCGAGATCAACGCGCTCGTGATGTCGCCCGAGGCGAAGGACTTCTTCTTCGGCTACATGCGCGCTGGTGGCGAGCTGCGCAAATTCGTGAAAGAGAAAATGGACTTGGCGATCGCCGCTCGCGACCAAAACGAGACCAACAACAACCTCCGCTACACCCTCGAAAACTACACCGACCGGATCGAGCAAGTCACCCAGCCGCGGTATCAATTCAACCAAGAAGACCGCGACAAGTTCGCTCTGCGTCTGCGCGAGTTTGCCCGTGAAAACACCACACCCCGCCCCCTCGGCGACACTTACCGCGCCCGCGCCGACGCGGTGCAAAATGGCGACGCTCTGACAGCCGAAGACCGCGAGATATTTATTACTCTCCTCGAAGACGAATATCAAAGCATCGAGCGCACCATCCGCCCGATCAATTTCGACAAGACGATTCTCCCCGTCACCGCCGACCAAGACGAATATAGCCAACTACTCGAACGCCTCGAAGTCAAACTAGCCGCGCTCGTCACCCTCGCCGATGGCATCGACTTTGAAAACGAAGCGATCGATACCCGTATCCTCCGCTTCAAGGAGCTCAACGAAATCTACTACGCCACCTTCGACGCGCACCGCGAAAAGTTGGCTACTTGGGATCAGCACGCCAACGTGACGATCTGGCAGGCGCTCGGCGCTTTTATGGGCGGGAAGGACTGGATCACCGCCAGCGACCAGCAAGACTGGTATGGCTTGCTGCCCTTGCTCTCCGGTTCGTTGCTGATCTCTGCCATCGCCCTTTTCTTTGCCATCCCCTTCGGTGTCGGCGCGGCGATTTACGTCAATCAAATCGCCGGCCCTGCTGAGCGTAATTTCATCAAGCCCTACATCGAGTTCGTCTCCGCGATTCCCTCGGTGGTGATCGGTTTTTTCGGGGTGGTCGTCTTCGGCGAGGCCATGCGCCTGCTCTCGCAGCAAGCCATTATGGATTGGGTGCCTTTCTTTCCGATTCAAGAGCGCCTTAACGCTTTTACCGCCGGTTGCCTACTCGCGCTGATGGCGATCCCTACGATTTTTACCCTCGCAGAGGATGCGATTAACAACATCCCCAACCACTTCAAGGAAGCCTCGCTCGCGATGGGTGCCACCCAGCTGCAGACGACGATGCGTGTGATCGTGCCGACGGCACTTTCCGGTATCATCTCCGCCATCATGCTCGGTTTCGGGCGCGTGATTGGGGAGACGATGGTGGTGCTCCTCTGCGCCGGTAACCGCATCAAGATCCCCGACTTCACGGAAGGCCTCGGCGTTTTCTTCGAGCCGGTCCACACCATGACCGGGATCATCGCGCAGGAAATGGGTGAGGTCGTCCACGGCAGCCTCCACTACCGCGCCCTCTTTATGGTGGGCATCGTCCTCTTCTTCATCTCGCTGCTGATCAACTACAGCGCCCAATGGGTCGTGAAGCGCTACGGCAAAATCGGAGACTAATCTACCATGAGTGCGCAAAAACAGCCGAACATCTACGCCAAACGCCCCTCGCGGCGTTCGACCATTGAGACCTCAATCAAATGGTTCTTCCGCCTAGCCACCTACATCGTCATCCTCGCCGCAGGCTACATCTTCGGCAACATCGCCTACAACGGATCGAAGGCCGTTTTTACTACCCAAGCGCCATTCATTAACATCGGTTTCCTCACGCAAGCGCCGCAGACACTCCATGTTTACGAGCCAAAGGCCATCGATACCGAACTCAAACAAATCAACGCCCAGCGAGTCAAACTACGCGCCGAGCGCCGGGACTTAGGCTCCAGCGATCGGACCGCCGCCGCCGCCGTTTACGATCAAATCGAAGTGCTGGACGCGCGCTATGAAGTGCTCGACGAGCAACGCAAAGAGGGCCGCCTACTTTTCAGCGATGCCGAATACCGCGCACTCGACGAGACGCCCGACCAATCCCTCTACGCTTATAGCAACTACGCCTACAGCGGCGGCGGCATCGGCCCCGCCATCATCGGCACTTGCCTACTCGTGGCGGGCTCGATCTCGATCGCGCTCACGCTCGGTGTACTATGCGCTATTTACCTGAGTGAGTACAGCCGCCCCGGCCGCACGCTCCAGCTCATCCGGCTCTCGATTCTCAATCTCTCCGGCGTGCCCTCCATCGTGTTTGGCCTCTTCGGCTTCGGCATGTTTGTGCTCTTCTTTGGCTGGGGGGTCTCCATGATCGCTGGCTGGTTCACTCTCGCGATCATGGCACTGCCCGTGATCATTACCGCCAGTGAGGAATCGCTGCGCGCCATCCCCAAAGGCTTCCGCGAAGGCTCGCTGGCACTCGGCGCTTCGAAGTGGACGATGGTTCGCACCAACGTCATCCCCTACGCCTTGCCCGGCATCCTCACCTCTTCGATCATGGGCATCGCCCGGGTGGCCGGTGAGACCGCACCCATTATGTTCACCGCCGCCTTCGCCCTGCGCGACCAGTTGCCATGGGAAGGACTCTCGAAGTGGACAGACTTCTTCTTCCAAGGCGTGATGGCATTGCCTTACCACATTTACGTGGTCAGCTCGAAAATCCCGCAAAATGAATACACCCGCAACATGCAATACGGCGCGGCCTTCGTCTTCCTTTTCATCGTCGGCTTCTTCGCCCTCAGCAGCATTATCCTGCGCGTAAAGATTCGCAGCAAATACCGCTGGTAGGTATAATTCTGAACCGTTCATTTATTTTCCATGGCATCTACACAAAAAAAAATCGATCCCGCCCCCGAGCAAAAGCCGATCATTAAAGTGCGCAACTTCGACTTCGCTTACGGCGAGGCGCAAGCACTCTTCAATGTCAGCATGGACATCCGCGAGAAGGAAGTCACCGCCTTTATTGGCCCGTCTGGCTGTGGTAAGTCCACCTTCCTGCGCTGCTTCAACCGCATGAACGATCTGATCGACATCGCTCGCATCAAGGGCGGCTCGGTCGAGATCAACGGCGTCGATATCTACCACAAAGACGTCGATGTGATCGAGCTGCGCAAGCACGTCGGCATGGTCTTCCAGAAGTCCAACCCCTTTCCCAAATCGATCTACGATAACATCGCCTACGGTCTCCGCATCCAAGGCATTAAGAAGAAGAGCATCCTCGACGAAACCGTGGAAGGGTGCCTACGCGGCGCCGCCCTCTGGGATGAAGTCAAAGACCGCCTCAGCGAAAGTGCCCTCGGCATGTCCGGTGGCCAGCAGCAGCGCCTCTGCATCGCCCGCGCCCTCGCCGTGAAGCCTGAGATTCTACTCATGGACGAGCCCTGTTCCGCGCTCGACCCCATCGCCACCGCCAAGGTCGAAGAGCTCATCCACGAACTCAAGAAAGACTACACCATCGTGATCGTGACGCATAACATGCAACAGGCCGCACGCGTCTCCGATCGCACCGCATTTTTCTACCTCGGCAAACTCATCGAATATGATCTCACTGACACCATCTTTATGAACCCCAACAATGAACAAACCGAAGCCTATGTTTCTGGTCGATTTGGTTGATAGATTGCTGTAACATACTCGCAATAATTCGTTTTCAAAAATTTACACTTAGACCATGAACCGCTACTTTCACAAAGAGCTCGAAGAGATTCGTAGCAAAATCATCCTCATTGGCGAAAAAGCCAACGAAGCCGGACGCCTAGCGGTCGAAGGCTTCGTCGAGAGCGATCTCGAAAAAACTCAGGCCGCCGTCAAGATGGACGACGAGATCGACGACCTAGAAGTCGAGATCGACCGCGCCTGCGTACGCTACATCACGCTGCGTTCCCCTGTATCCAGCGATGTGCGCCTAATCTTCGTGGCGATCAAGGCCAGCCACGATCTTGAGCGCGCGGGCGACGAAGCCCACAGCATCGCCAAGCGCACCCGCAGCATTCTAACGCGCGATGGAAAAGTTACCAACCCTGTCGCCATCGAAGAGATGAGTCGCCTCGCTTTCGACATGATGCGCGATGCGATCACCTCCTTTCTCGATGAAAACCTCGAACTCGCGCGAGGCATTATTGAGCGCGATAAGGAGGTCGACAAGTTGAACAAGCAAAACTTCAAAAACCTCTACAAGGAAATGAACGGCGCAAACGGCGAAGCCTCCACTCAAGTCGAGACGATCCTGATTTCCAAGTCAATCGAGCGCATCGCCGACCACGCCAAGAACCTAGCCGAAGAAGTGATCTACCTACTGACTGGCGAGTAATACAGCCATGCGGCTTTATTTCCGCTTCATCACGGATCTCCAATTTTGCGGCAACATTGCCATTTGCCCGCGGAAGCGCCGCACCCGCGTCGGCGTTTCACACAGGTAAAAGACTTCGGGGTCGATCGCTTGCACCACCTTAAGCGCGGGTGCCAGCCGCTTGCGTTCGCAAACGATGTATAGCTCACTCACCGGCCCGCGCACCCCCTCGCCCTCGAAGCGAGTCACGCGAAATTCGGCAGCGATTAAGGCATCGAAAATCTCCTGCGCATGGGTGCCCGTGATGATCCGCAAGATCGCATGTCCGAGCGCCAGCTTACGCTCCAGCACGATGCCTACCACATTGCCAGTGGAATAGCCCAGCGCATAAAATAGCAGTAGCCACGGCCGCTCCAACACCGTATTGACGACTGTCGCAATCACGATCAACCAGATCGTCACCTCGAAGATGCCGAGCACGAAGGCCATCACCATGCGCCCCTGCATCGTCGCAATCATGCGAATCGTCCCAATAGAAACATCGAGCACGCGCGAGAAAAACACCAAAAAGGCCAACAAGCCCAGTGGTAGATCATTAAATTCAAAAGCCATAAAGGTTGCGTAGCCTTGCCCCCCTTCCCGGCGCATACAAGAGAAAGTTTCAAAAGGCATCCAAAGCAAGCGAACTTATAGTTACGGCCGCGACTGCAGCGGCGACACTTTATCCTGTTAATTTGGCGTTCTTCCTGCTACAGCCTCTGACGACGGCATAAAGTGCAGGACACTTCCCGCGCATCCGATCACTCAACAAACAATAACAAACTCTAGAAAAACTAAAAATCATGGCTAAGAAAACCACCACTCAAAAAACAGTTAAAAAAGTAGCGGCTAAAAAATCTGTACCCAAAGTAGCAGAAAAAAAATCTGCAACCAAAGTAGCAGCTAAAAAATCTGCACCCAAAGTAGCAGAAAAAAAATCTGCACCTAAAGCAGCGGTTAAAAATATTCCTGCGAAAAAAGCAGTCGCTAAAAAGGCACCTGTTGCAGCAACGAAAAGCTCCGTAAAAGGGAAAGTCGAAAAGACTTCCATCATCGCACGAGTGGACGTCGGCTTCGGCAACAGTCTCTACGTACGCGGCCAAGGCGCAGGTCTCTCTTGGGATCAGGGCATACAACTCGATAACGTGAGTCCTTACGAATGGACATTTGCCAGCACACAAGCTAAGGGTGATGTCACCTTCAAGTTCCTCATCAACGATGAGATCTGGGCAGACGGCGAAAACACCACCGTAGCCAAGGGCGGCACCTCGATCAGCTCGCCCATATTCGCGTGGTAATCGAGCGGCACTGATTTACCGGCGTTGCGCAAACCACTGCGCGACGCCCGCGCAGTTGCGGCAATTTAAAATCTGCTCCGCAGGGATGGCTCCTTTGCGAGCAATATTCACGCCGGCCTCGTAGTGAGCGAGGCCGGCCACTTTGTGCGCGTCGGGGTTGATCGCGCACATAAGCCCACGCTCGGCCGCGCGCCGCCAAAGCCGCCAATCCATGTCGAGGCGGTGCGGGTTGGCGTTGATCTCGATGATCACCTTATTGGCGATCGCCGCATCGATCACCTTGTGCAAATCGATTTTATAAGACTCGCGCCGCAGCAAAATACGCCCCGTCGGGTGCCCCAGCATCACCGTGGCGGGATGCTCGATGGCGCGGATCACACGCGCCGTCATCGCCTCCTCAGATTGACTAAAGCTGGAGTGCACCGACATCACTGCGTAATCGAGCGCTCCCAAAGTAGCGTCTTCTAGATCGAGCGCACCGTCGGGTAAAATATCGCACTCGATGCCGGAAAAGACATGCACCGGCGATTCGCCCGATTCGTTGAAAGCGCGGATTTGCTCGATCATCTTCAGCACCCGCTCATCGTTCAAGCCGTTGGCTTGGTAGCTAGCCTTGGAGTGATCGGCCAGCCCCAGATAGTCGAAGCCCAAAGCCCGCGCGCCCTCAGCCATCTCCTCGATGCTGGCGCGACCATCAGAAGCCGTGGTGTGGTTGTGAAAAACCCCCTTGATTTGCGAAAGCTCCACCAAGGGAGGGACGGTGTCCCTACCGTCCGCCGCCTGTCCTGAGCTTGTCGAAGCGGCCTGCCCTGAGCTTGTCGAAGCGGCCTGCCCTGAGCTTGTCGAAGCGGCGTAGGTCTCTAATTCACCCAGCCCCTCCCGCATTTCGGGCGGAATCTCGTGCAAACCCAAAAACTCAAACAGTGCTTTTTCTGATTCAATGGGAGGGACGACCTCTGCGTCGCTCTTAGATCTCCCGCCTTCCGATAATCCCCATTCACTCAAACTATAGCCGCGCGCTAAGGCACGCTGGCGCAGCGCCACATTGTGCTCCTTCGACCCGGTAAAATGATGCAGCGCGAATGCAAACTGCGCCGCCGGCACCACCCGTAGATCCGCTTGCATGCCGGACTCAAAACGCACGCTAGATTTCGTCGTTCCGTGCGCGGTGACTTCTTGCACCGCGTCTTGCCCGACAAACCAATCCATCACCGGCTGTGGCTCGACCGAGGCCACGATAAAATCAAGATCCCCCACGGTTTCTTTCAAACGCCGCAGGCTGCCCGCCGCTTCGGCTCGCTCGACTTGTGGCAGGCCGCGCAGCCCCGCCAAGATCGGCTCGGCCACCGCGCGCGCATTCCACCACAGGTGCCGCTTGGCATAGGCCGCGCGGTTGGCAATCCCGCTTAGAATTTTCTCTTCCGATTTGGCGCCGAAACCTTTCAGGGCGGCCACCTCGCCTGCCTCACAAGCCGCTTTCAAAGCATCGATACTCTCCACCCCGAGCGCATCGTGCAGTTTTTTCACCTTCTTCCCGCCGAGGCCGGGGATATCCAGCATCGCGATCAGCCCCGGTGCGACGGAAGCGCGTAGCTCGGTATAGTAAGCCAGTTCACCCGTAGCGTGCAGCGTCTCGATTTTATCCACCAGCGCCGAGCCGATGCCTTTGATCGAGGACAACCGCTCCTCCGCAATCACTTCAGCGAGGTCGTCCTCCATCGTCTCCAGCACGCGTGCACCCGCCGAGTAGGCACGTATTTTAAACGGATTCTCCCCCTTTAGTTCAAGGAGTACGGCGATGTCTTCAAGGACGTCTACAATGTCGGCTTTGTTCATACGTGGAGATTTGAGAGAGTTATCGCAGATGACAAGCGTAGGGGCTTCATTTATGAAGACCTCCGAGCCTCGGTCTGAAGCTTTGGCGGTCTTCACAAGTGAAGCCCCCTACGCTTCGAGATCGTTCTTAATTAGTTCTTCAACCCCCAGAGAATCTTCAATCCACAGCTTAGGCGGCGCCCCTAGAGCGACTAGATATTGCAAAAAATCGGGGGTATAATCGCGGCTCAGATGCCAGTGAGCCCAAGGTTCTTGAAGCGGCAGTAACGATTTGCGATAGGGATTCAGAAACGTATATTTGGCGAAGCCCTCCATCGCATCGTCTGCACGGAGGCGGTGATCGTAGAAATCGCGTTGCCAACTCAGCCCCGCCGCATCCATCGCTTCTTTAGTCTTCGCTTTGAATTTAATGATGCACTGCCCAAGAGAAATGCGGCTTCCCAGCGTGAACAAAAAATGGATATGATCCGGCATCGAAGAGCCACAGTGGAAGGTATAATCGCCGTCCGTATGCTGAAGCCGCCAAGTGTCGAGAATGGATTGCGCCAGCGCCGAATCGAGTAACGACGGCACCCTACCCTTCGAGCAGAGCGTGATAAAATAGCGAGCACCAGGAATCGAGACGCGCCCCTTGTAAAGATGATGCGTCTTCCGGATAGCCAACTTTTTAATCGTAGGGGCGCGACTTGTCACGCCCGCAGAGAATCCGCCCACATCGCCCGACGCCTCCACCGTAGGGGCGCGACTTGTCACGCCCGCAGAGCACCCGCCCGACTGATCTGACGCTTCCACCGTAGGGGCGCGACTTGTCACGCCCGCAGAGCACCCGCCCGCATCGCCCGACGCCTCCACCGTAGGGGCGCGACTTGTCACGCCCGCAGAGCACCCGCCCGACTGACCTGACGCGGGCGTGACAAGTCGCGCCCCTACGATTTCCCCGACAAACTTCCCTTTTTCATCCAACGGTAACTCCTCAACCCAGACACACACTTTCGGCAGTTTATAATTAACCAATCGCCCGCTCAGCCGCGCTTTCCAATCCTGAACCTCCGAGCCCGTATAATACACCACTAATTTCTGCCCCCACTCTGAATCCGGCAGCCCCACAGCCAACACTTCTTCCACGCCGTCGAGCGCTGCAACCGCCGCCTCCACTTCGCGCGGGTCGATCTTTTCGCCGCCACTGTTGATCAGGCGATCTACCCGCCCAATCACATGGAGGCGACCGTCGCGGTCGAGCCGACCTTCGTCGTCGCTCAGGTAGCCGCGCGACAAGTCTGTGGGCGGACGGCCATAATAGCCTTTGAAAAGTGCGGCGCTTTGAATGCGAATTCGCCCGCCCGATTCGATCTCGAAACTGGCATCACCAATCGGCTGAGCTCCAGCGCTTGCATCGGCCAAGAAATCCTCAGCGGGCACTGCTGCGCACATCGCCGCCGTTTCCGTCATACCATAAACAGGCACGACCGGCAACTTCAGCTCACGCGCTTGCGCGGCCAGCGCTTCAGGCAGTGCAGCTCCACCTACGAAGATCGCGCGCGCTGTAGTTATTTTTTGGATACGCGCCGGATCGGCTAGCGAGCGGCGCAGCTGCGTCGGCACATAGGAAAGGCACGCGCCCGCGACTTCATCTTCATCAAAGCGGATGTATCCACCAGAATGATACGCGCGCAGTAGCTGCATAAGCCCACTCACATGGTAGAGTGGCAGCACGCAACAGCTATCCACCGCACCACCGCCGAGGAAATCCTGCACCCCACGACACGCCGCCGCCAGCGATCCCCAAGTATGGGTCGCGAGCTTCACCCCTCCCGTGCTGCCGCCAGTGGGAATGAGTATCGAGCCTGCGTTAATGGGTTGGAGTCCCGCCTTTAGGCGGTCTTTCTTTTCAAACGCGCCGCCTAAAGGCGGGACACCAACCTCTTCAAACTGGTAAGCTGCGGACATCAGCATTTTAAATTGCTGCCACTCGCTCGCTCCCCAATTCGGATTGGTCAGCACAATGGGTAAACCTGTGGAAATAGCGGCAAAGAACTCGACTGCAAAATGAACAGGTTCTTTTTCCACGATCACAACCGCACAGGTGGCTTCTCCAAATTGAACACAACGATCCTGAACACGGGCACAAAACTCCTCGCCCGAAATGCCGTCGATCCAGTCGCGGCGAAGCTGCTCTAAATCAAATTCCATACTTCTTTTGGATCGTAAGCACTTCGCGCGTTCGCGCAAATCGTGGGCGCGGGTGGCACATGGTTAAGCGCATCTTCAAAGGCCACCACCGTATCGAAGCCGATTGGCCTCGCAAGTCCTGGCAGCACATCCGCCAGCCGTAAACTGTTCTCTAGGCCGATGCCTGTTTCAAAAACAGACGAGAGCACGACTTGCGCGGCGACAGGCTGCAGCTCGCGCGCGAGTTGCGCCACATCGCCCATCAGTGGCGCTTTCACCACCAGCGGCCCCGCCCATGCGCCCGGCTTCAGCCAGCGTTGACCATCGAGCGCATTTAGCGACTCATCGAGCGCGATCGATACGCCAGACGCTTGCATGTAACGAGCCATCGCAAGCTCTTCACCACAGGCGAGCGGCTGCTCGATGTAATCGACTTGCTCGGGAAACTTGACCAAAAAATCCAGCCATTGCTCAAACGTACTGATGGTGAGACTCGCGTTGGCATCGAAACGCACGCGCGCGCTTGCGGGCAGCGACTCCATTAGGCCACGCGCTATAGCCAACTCTTTGGCAATCGGTTCGACCCCGATCTTCCACTTTAAGCTACGGTAGCCAGCTGCCACTTTATCGGATGCCAGCCTCAGCACGCCAGAGCCAGCGGGCAGCAGGCCAGAAACAGCATACTCTCGCCGTGAGCATGCTTGTATAGATTCGGCTCTGGTAGCGTAGCGGACGCGCAAAGCGCTTTCGAGTTGCGGAACCGATCCGGCCATCTCGCCGGAAAAAGTTCCCCGTTGCGCTACCCCTTGCGGGGCGTCATCTTGGAAAAGAGAGATTTCCCGCAAAGCCGCCGACAGCCCAAACGCGCAACAGGGCAGCGATTTCGGCACCGCTAAGTCAGGCTCTCTGCTAGCTTGCTCCAAAAACATCCGCGCCTCGGCCACCGTCTCGCTGCCGAACTCCGGCAACGGCGCGACTTCGCCGTAGCCGATTTGCCCGTCGCACTCGACTCGCAGGATGAAGCCCTCGCGCACCGCCCATTCGCCACGCGCAGTGCGCAACGGATGCCGAAAGACGCGCTCGTAGGGTTTAATTGTGATTTGGATAAGCATTGATTTCTTAATCTTCTTAATCTTAGAGGATTCACTTGTGAAGAACACCGAGCCCACGAGCCGAGCCACCGCGGTCTTCACAAGTGAAGCCCGTGAAAACCCTACGCTCGTTGAAGGTAATCAAAGCGCTCACGATATCCACCTATTTTTGTGCATCAATCTCTGGTGGCGTCATTTCCTCCTTGAGAAAAGACAATCTTTTGGTGAACTCATTCTATGAAAGCACCTCGAATCGAAGACTATTATCAATCGGCGGATCAGTTCTTCCTGAACAACCTACCCGTCGGCCTGACCTACGACGACATCTCACTGGCCACGCTCTACTCCGACGTGCTCCCGCGCCAGACGAATTTAGCCACCCGCCTCTCCGCTTCCCTTGAGTTGCAGATACCGATCATTTCGTCGGATATGGATACCGTGACCGAGTCGAAGATGGCCATCCAAATGGCGCTCAACGGCGGTCTCGGCCTCATCCACTATAACATGAGCGACGAGAAGCAGGTGCGTGAAGTCACCCGCGTAAAAAACCACATTCACGGGTTCATCCAAGAGCCGATCAAGGTTGCGCCCGATCAAAAAATCGGCGAGGTGATGGATCGCATCGCCGACCGTGGCTACGGCTTCAGTACTTTCCCCGTCGTCGATCAGAGCAATAAGCTCCTCGGTCTCCTGCCTGGCCGCGTAGTCAAAGCCCGCTACGCCGAGCGCCTCGTCTCCGAGGCGATGACGCCCCGCGACCAAGTCTATACCCTTCCCGAAAAGGAGATCACCAAAGATCCGATCAAAGTCGCCGATCAATTCTTCACCGAGCACATGGGCATCCACAAACTACTCGTGGTGGACGAAGAAGACCGCCTACGTGGCCTGTTCACCCTCTCCGACATCGAGCGCATCGGTGCCGAGGCACAGCAAAGCGTGAAGCCCGCCCGCGATAGCAACTTCCGCCTCATGTGCGGCGCCGCCATTGCCGCCCACCGCAAGGAAGATGGCGAGCTCGACCGCGACCGCATCGTCAACCACGTGGTCAAACTCGTCGAAGAAGGCGTCGATGCGGTCGCCGTCTCCACTGCGCACGGATTTTCCAAAGGCGTCGGCGATGCCATCCGCATGCTTCGCAGCGAATTCCCTGATCTCACCCTCATTGCGGGTAATGTCACCAGCGCCGAAGGCGTCGAATTTCTCGCCGATGCAGGTGCCAACACCATCAAAATTGGTCAAGGGCCCGGCTCGATTTGCACCACTCGCATCGTCGCCGGAGTCGGCATCCCGCAGATGACTGCCCTCTACTGCGCCTCGCTCGCCGCCCGCAAGAAGGGCGTAGCCATCCTAGCCGACGGCGGCATCACCAAGTCCGGCGACATGGTCAAAGCCCTCACCCTCGCCGACGGCGTGATGTGCGGCAGCTTGCTCGCCGGTTGTAATGAAGCGCCCGGCCAGATCATCGAGATCAACGGCAAACTCTATAAGCAATACCGCGGCATGGGCAGCAGCGCCGCGATGAAAGACGGCTCCGCCGCCCGCTACGGGCACGATCGCAAAGACGTCGCCACCAAAGCCGCCGCCGAAGGCATTGAAGCGCTCAAAGAAGCCGCCGGCTCGCTCAGCGGCGTGCTCCGCGAGCTCGTCGGCGGCATCCAATCCGGCATGGGCTACCTCGGTGCCGCCAATCTAGCCACCCTCCGCAGCAACGCCCGCTACATCCGCGTCAGCCCAGCCGGCCAGAAAGAATCCGCCCCGCACGATGTGATCACCGTCAAAACCAGCGAATCCGAAGCGACCAAGTAAAAACCGTAGGGGCGCGACTTGTCACGCCCGCAGAGAATCCACCCGCAGAGAATCCACCCGCAGAGAATCCGCCCGCAGAGAATCCCCCCACCCCCCAATCCCTTAACACTCGGACTAGATGGACTAACCTCAGCTACAGATGAAAACACTCAACATCCACGAAACCAAGACCCCCCTTTCGAGCCTTCTCAAAGAGATCGAAGCGTCGGGCGAAACCATCGTCATTTGTCGAAATGGTAAGCCGATTGCGGATCTATCCACCCACAAACCAGTAGATCGCCTTCAAATCGACCCGTTTCTTTCGAATATTGAGATTAACTACGACCCAACCGAGCCCGCGACAGAGGAAGATTGGCCAGAATCTGCACGATGCCTTCGATGATCCCAGCAGATCATATTGCCGCATCTATTCATTGGATTCGAAAGGAGAAAGTCATACTCGACAGAGATCTGGCCGAGCTTTCCGGCGTAGAGACTCGCGCCCTTAAACAAGCAGTAAAGCGCAATCTAGACCGATTCCCCGAGGACTTCATGTTCACGCTTTCAACTGAAGAGCTTGACGAAATGGTATCACAAAATGTGATACCATCGAGAAAACCGAGAGGATAAATACGACGAGCAATTCACAATCGTATTTGAAGCCATCAAGCGCTTACTTGACGACAACGAGACACTCACCAAGAAGAAGGCCAAACGAATGGGCTTTCACCCGTAAAATTTCAATATTTCTAAAAATCATGTTAACACCTTTTCAAAGCCAACTTATCGCCGATACCGGCATCTCCACCGGCGACGAAGGCAAAGGCCGCGTCATCCTCGAAATCGTCAACGAACTCCGTGAGACCACTGGGCGCGAAGACGCCGTCGCGGCTGTCATGAAGGTCAACGGCGGCTCCAACTCCGGCCACACCGTGGCGGGGCTCAAGCTCAACCTCCTGCCCGGCGGCGTGGCCGATCCCCTCGTGCCTCACCTCCCGATCGGTGCGGGCGTCGTCGCCGATCCGCGTAAGTTCCTCTGGGAGTCCGCCTACGCCGAGCTGCACGGCCACGTCGCCATCAAGCGCCTCGCCATCGACGAGCGTTGCCTCGTCTCCGACCTCTCCCATCGCCTGCTCGACCTCGCTTGGGAGGACTACCGCGTCCATATCCAGAAGGGCGCCCCGCGCGGCTCCACTGGGCGCGGCATCACCCCCGCCTACCTCGACGAAGTCGGCCAGTTCCAGATTTACTACGCCGACTTTCTCGGCACCAAAGAGGCCTTCGCCCAGAAAATGCACGGCCGCATCGACCGCGCCCTCCGCGTGATCGAGCACGTCTGCCAAGTCGACCCCGAGCGCTGGCCCGCCTTTTTCACCACCCTCAGCAGCGCCGAAACCCGCGCCAACGCCGAGGTCATCGCAGCCGGCAAAGTCCCCGCCGAGGAGTTCGATTTTGCCCAATTCGCTGGCGACGCCCCTTTCACCCTCGACGCTGATCGACTCATCGAAGCCTACTGGGCCGCTGGCCAGATCCTCGCCCCGCAAGTCGTCGACGTCCGCGAGCTCATACTGCGCGAGCAGGACAAGGGCAACTACATCATCGGCGAGTTTGGCCAAGCTTTCTGGCTCGATAAGCGCCACGGCTTCCCGCCCAACGTCACCGCCTCGCATACCTTTACACCCGAGTTTTTTCAGAGCGCCGGCATCCCTGCGCAGCCCATCCACAACGTCGGCTGCTGCAAAGCCTACGATACCAAAGTCGGTACCCACGTCTTCATCTCCGAGATCGCACTCAACCACCCACTCAGCACCCTGTTGCGCAAGATCGAGTTCGGCGCCACCACCGGCCGCCAGCGCATGGTCGGCTGGTATGACGCCGTCGAAAAAGGCGACGCCCTCCGCTACGGCGGCTACCAAGACCTCGTGCTCAACAAGCTCGACGCCCTCTCCCACGCCGGCGACTGGCAAGGCGAGCTCCAAATCTGCACCGCCTACGAGGATCAAGACGGCAGCATCGTGCACCACGTGCCCCGCGACGGCAAAGTCCACCGCCGCCTGAAGCCCGTTTACAAAACCCTGCCTGGCTGGAGCGAAGACATCTCTGGAGTGCGCCATTTCGCCGACCTTCCCGAGGCAGCTAAAATCTACGTCGCGTGGCTGTTAAAAGCTCTAATCGAAGTCGCCAACCACGGCGATCAGAATAAAAATAAGCGCCCCAACCTCCGCTACATCGGCGTCGGCCCCGAGCCCAGCCAGATCATCAAAGACATCCCCGCCATCGAAGAACTAGTCAAGCTAGCCGTATAAAATGGAACTCCCCGAAAACCTCAAACAACTCAGCCACGAGCAACTCGCCTCGCTCAATCGAGCCATTGTTGCGCACCTAAAGGAGCGCATCGCCCTCAAAGCAGGGCTGGCGATGCAGCAATTCCAACCGGGCAACACCGTCCAGTTTCTAGCAAGCGCTGGCGAGCGGATCCAAGGCACCGTGACTAGGCGAAACAAAAAGACGGTGCGTATCGTGACTACAGCAGGCGCCCAATGGAATGTCTCGCCCCACCTACTAACCAAAATACCAAGCGGCTCGCAGGAAAAGCTGGACCAAAAAGCTATCGAATTCGACGAACCTATAGACATTTGAACAGTCAGAAGAAAGCCGCGAAAGCGACCACTTTTGAGGCCAGTCGCTAAAGGGAGGGCGGATGTCCCATCCGCAGCGCATGAAAAGGTAGCCACGGCACAAAATAATCTGCACGGGAGGGCGGATGTCCCATCCGCAGCGCATACCGAGGCGGGCACGACTCCGAATCAACACCCAAAACTTGCCGCCCAACAAGCCGCACCAACCCATCCGCACCCAACCATCACCCTGCGGATGGGACATCCGCCCTCCCTTAGAAAAAGCTCATTTGCCGGGCATCTCCAACCGGCTCCTTGGCAGGCTTGGGTTTTTCCTTGGCCGGCGCGGCTTTCGCAGCCGGCGCGGGCTTCGCAGCCTTAGGCTTTTCTGGTCTTGGGGCGTCTCTTTCCGCTTGGCGCTTCGCACGCGTCGCGCGGGCTTCATCTTCACGGATTTCTGCCCGCACCTCATCGTAAAAGCCTTTCACTGCGCACTTAAAATAGCGGAGCTGCTCGTCCAGCTGCTGATGCTCGCGCCGGAGCCTTCCCTCAACCTCCCACTGAATGGTGTGCGAGGCTCCGTTCTCCGCGAAGCCGAAAGCGATGTCATGCTTGGCCACGCGTAGCGCATCGCGCAGCGGGATCAAGTGCGATTGGTGGTAGGCCGCAAGATCACGCAACCGGGCGAGGCCGAGTTTCAAGGTCAGCCCCGTGGCATCCATATCGCAGATCGCCTCCACCCGGAGCAAAGCTTCCAGATCACCTCGGTGGTACGCATCCTGTATTTCGTGCCAACGCTTTTCGCGGATCGATTCCTCCAGCTCAGAGTGGTCGGGGTGCAGGCGCTTGGCTAGATTGCGGTAGCACGTTTTCAGGCGAGCATCATCCCTAGGCTTAGCTTGGCTCCCATGCGGGGTCGAGAATCCACCAGAGCCCGAACCGCTACCAAACATATCTTCGAAAAATCGCTTGCCCTCCTCCTCACCCCAATCCTCGTCGCCCGCTTGGCTACCCTTGCCAAAAACGTCATTAAAGGCCTCATCCCACTCATCGTCATCGTCCCCAAAAATATCATCGGCTCCCGCCTCAGGCTCGGGCGGCTCATAGCCATGCAGAGTGCCGTCTTTCTTGCGCTGCATGAGCTCTTTGTACAGCGTCGGCACGGACTCGTAGTCCAGACGGGCGGCATTGTTTAGATGGTAGATAATAAACTCATACTCCGAGACCTCGTCGCGCGCCTCCCGAATCTGCGTGAGCTCGACCCCGTGCTTACCGTGATACCATTGCTGGTAGGCGCTGCGGTCGCGTTCCTCAAAGTCGGCCAGGAGCTTCTGCTTTTTGTGAAGTTCCTTACGCAGCCGCTTGCAAGTAGAAAGTGCTTTTTTAAGGAACGGCTGTTGATCTACCACTAGCAGCGCTGTCTCGGCAGATTCCTGCAAGTAGGCATTAGTCTGGCGGCTTCGTCTCTTAGGTTTTGGCATCACTGACCAAAGTTGAATTCAGCTAGCATGCGATCAACAAGAAAATCGAAGAATTTGGGTAATTTCTAATAAATACCCTGTGTATTTATACTATGTTCAAGCCAGGATGGGCGTGTCTAATAAATACCCTGTGTATTTATACTATGCTCAAGCCAGGATGGGCGTATTCTCATCGTCGAGAACAAAGGTGCGGATCGCCGGGCTCAGCCGAAGAAGACCGCAAAATCGGCGCGCTTTGGGCTGAAATGAGCGACGACCAGTGTCTCTTCGTCATGGCCAAAGAAAAAATGGCACTGGCTCGATGTATTGTGGGTGTAATTTTCAGAACGAGGTAAATCACAAAGGGAAGCTTCAACGTAGCCGAAGCGGTCACGCTTTGGAGCGCTCGAAGCCGGACGCTCCGTTTGTCCAAAATCTTACGATTGTTCCGCTCTGCTTCTCAGACGGTCTTGCCGCCTAGAACACTTTCCATCCCCGACCCAGTGGCGAAGCGTTTTCAGGCAGCAGTGCTCGCTAGCGTTCGCTAGCGTTCGCGCTTGGTCACCAAACTGATTGAGGCGGAACTTGAAAAAGAAGAAAGCTTGCTGGCCAAAGCTTGCCAGAGCGCCAATCACGATCATACGCTCGATCTGGCGAGATCGAAGACTGGCAAGCTTTTGAAGACGGCAACAGCGATTAACCTCTAAGTTGAACAGGCTCTCAGAGACTGATTTGGATTCCCTATCATCGGCAGCTTCAACTATTTTAGAAATTTGACACAATTATGAACGCACAAATCATCACCGCCTGCGAGGCCTTTTCCATGGGGGACTCCACCGCCGCTCTTCCCTTCATCGCCGACGGCATCGAGTGGCACATCGTGGGCGACCGCACGATCGACGGCAATGCCGCCGTCAAAGAAATGTGCACCGACGCTGCCTCACAAGGCACGCCCAACTTCCAAAACGGGCGGGTGATCAAGGGCAAAAATCACCTGATCGTCGAAGGTGCCGACCTCGATACCGACATTTACTACTGCGACATCTACACCATAGAGAACGATCAGATCATGGAGATCACCTCCTACTCACTGGCTGGTGTGGAGTAGTCACCCTCACTCCCCCTGAAAGCTGAGCACGATACGGCGTTCGTGACTACGCAGTCGGTGCTCCCACAGAAAGACGCCTTGCCAAGTGCCCAGGCAAAGGCGGCTGTTTCTAAACGGAATCACCTCGGAGGTGCGAGTGAGCGCCATCTTGATGTGGCTCGGCATGTCGTCCGCACCCTCGTAGGTGTGGGTAAAGTGCGGGTCGTTTTCGGGCACAAGGCGATCCATGAAGCCTTCCAGATCGCGCCGCGCAGAGGGGTCGGCATTTTCCATGATGACGAGACTGCAACTGGTATGGCAGCAAAAGACGGTGACGGTGCCCTCGTGCAGCCCCGACTCGATGAGTACCTCCTCAACCATATAGGTAAACTCGGCAGTGGATTTACCCGATGCGGAGACGACGATTTCTTTAGTGAAGACGGACATTTGTAGCCGTATGAAAGAAGAAAAGTCGAAAGCTGGGAAGGTCAAAACGCCCTCACAATAAATACCCTGTGTATTTATTGTGGTGTATTTATTGTGGCGCCCCTACCTTTTCTGACGGCCTCTGTCGTAAAACTCATTTCTTGCTGGAAAATACGGATTCCTCTATTATCGTCGTTTTCATGCGTACAGAAAAAGACTCTATGGGTTCTATGGACGTGCCGGACGACGCCCTTTACGGAGCTTCGACTCAGCGAGCCGTCCTGAACTTTCCTGTCAGCGGGCACCGTATGCCGTCCGCATTTATTCGTAGCTGCGGCTTACTTAAGCTGGCCTGCGCCCGCGCCAATCATCAGCTGGGCAGGCTGGATGAGGAAAAAGCCAAGCAGATCGGCAAAGCTGCCCAAGAGATCTACGAGGGCAAACATGCAAGCCAGTTCCCTGTCGATGTCTTCCAAACCGGCTCCGCCACCTCGACGAATACAAATGTTAACGAGGTGATCGCCAACCGTTGCAGTCAACTAGCCGGTCAACCGATCGGCTCAAAGATCCCCCTCCACCCGAACGACGATGTCAACCTCGGCCAGTCTTCCAACGACACCATGCCGACCGCCCTACACTTGAGTGTCGCCACCGCTCTAGAACAGTCGCTCAAACCTGCCCTCAAGCGGCTGGAACAGACCTTGAGCAAAAAGGCCAAGGCCTTCAAGCCCATCATCAAAATCGGGCGCACCCACTTGATGGACGCCACCCCGATTCGCCTCGGGCAGGAGTTTTCCGGCTACGCGGCACAAATCAAAAAAGCGGGTAAACGCACCGACCGCGCCATCGCTGCCTTGCAGGAGCTCGCCATCGGCGGCACCGCTGTAGGTAATGGAATCAACGGGCACCCAGACTTTGCGGGACTCGTCGTCGAGATCCTCAACACAGAGACCGGTCTCAAATTTAGCGAGGCGAACAACCACTTCGAGGCTCAAGCTGGGCGCGACGACTGCGTGGAAGTGGCCGGGCAACTCCAAGCCATTTCGGCTAGCCTGACTAAGATCGCCAACGACATCCGCCTACTCGGCTCGGGCCCGCGTTGCGGCCTCGGCGAGCTGCAACTGCCCGCCACCCAGCCCGGCTCCTCCATCATGCCCGGCAAGGTCAACCCCGTGATGAGCGAAATGCTGGTGCAAGCCCGCCTCTACGCCAGCGGCCAGTGCCAGACAGTGGCGGCCTGCGGGCGTGACGGCCACTTCGAGCTCAACGTCACCATACCGCTCATCGCCTACTCCCTGCACGAGGCCATCCGCGTGCTGGCCAACGGGGCGACGCTCTTCGCCGAGCGCTGCGTCGATGGTCTTGAAGTTAACGAAGCTGTTATCGCGAAATATGTGGAGGAGTCACTCATGCTGGTGACCGCGCTCAACCCTCACATCGGCTACGACAAAGCCTCCCACGTTGCCAAGCGCGCCTTCGCCGAAGGCCGCACTCTGCGCGAGATCGTGCTGGAGGAAAAGCTCATGTCCGCTAAAGCCGCCGATAAAGCGCTCGACCCTAAGAAGATGGTGTAGTTTTTAATAAATAATGCCGCCGCTCCTCAAAGAATTTGCACTCATCGCCGCGCTCACCCTGACGGGGGCGGCCTACTCGCTGGTCGATGGCTGGTCGCCGCTTCCTTGGGCGGAGCCGGAACTGGCGGCGGGCGAGATCCGGCTCGCGGATGCGCGGGTGCTCAATGTGATCTGGCTGGATGCCCGCACTTACGAGGAGTTTGAGGCTGCGCACATACCCGACGCACTTTTCTTCGACGAGGGCGATTGGGATACGGGGCTGATGAGCCTGATGAATACTTGGCTGATGCAGCCGCGCCCGATCATTATCTACTGCGGCACCGAGAGCTGCGGCACTAGCAAGCGCATCGCCGAGCGCCTGCGAACCGCCCTGCCCGACGCCGAGATCTATAGCTTGAAAGGAGGTTGGGACGCATGGCAGGAATTAATGTAAAAGCCTATTTGCTCTTGATTGCCCGCCTCTTGCTTTCGGGCGCTTTTCTACTGGCGGCACTACCCAAGATTCAAGACCCGGTGGCGTTTGCCGTTGCCATTGATGGCTTCCGCGTAGTCAGTGGCCAGTTCACGGCGTGGGTGGCTTTGATTTTGCCTTGGCTAGAGTTGGTCATCGGCTTAGGCCTGCTGATACCGCAGATTCGCCGTAGCAGCGGTATCCTGATCGCGCTCTTGCTGATCGTCTTCATCGGGCTACACGCCAGCGCTTGGATACGTGGGCTCGATATCAGCTGTGGCTGTTTCGGCGAAAGCGAAGCGGAAGGCGCACCCAACTACCTCTGGCTCATCTTGCGAAATGTCGGCCTGCTGGCCGCCTGCACCTGTGTGCTGATCCGCGATTGGTCTCGCTCGTCTGACCCTAAAACGTAGGGGCGTGACTTGTCGCGCCCGCTGAGAATCAGGCCATCTTGACGCGGGTGTGCACCCAAGGGCATAGGCAACAAGTCGCGCCCCTACTCTTGATCTCTTCCTATTTTCTCCTACCTTATCGCCATCATGCTTTCACGAATCACAATCACCACCCTCCTGTTCTTCCTTAGCGTTACTCTTCTGAACGCCTCCACGCTCGTTTGGGATCGGACTGAAGTACACGTCGACATGGAGCCCGACCAAGAGGAAGTGCGCGAGACCTTTACCGTGACCAACGAGGGCGAAAAGGCCGTTCGCATTGCGCGTATCAAAACCAGTTGCGGCTGCACCGGCTCGATCATTAATAAAAAAATCATCGGTCCGGGCGAATCGACTGAGATCGTCGCGACTTTTAACAAGGGCAAGCGCCAAGGCCTCAATCGCAACCGCCTGCAAGTTTACCTCGATAGCCAGCCCGAGCCGATCGTGACACTCTTGATGAGCGCGCGCATTCCCACGTTGATTGAAGCGATGCCGCAAATCGTCTATTGGAGCTCCGAGAGTTCTAAAACAGAACGCCGCGTCCGCATCACTATGGATGAGCAATACATCGATAAGATCGATCGCATCGAATACGATCGTTCACAGCTCACGATCACCGAAGAGCCGGGCGATCCCGAGACGGGCACTGATCGCGTTCTCATCGTCAAGCCGAAGGATTTTAATACCCTCTACCGCGGCTCGATCACCATCTACGGCAGTGGCCCGGAAGGCAGAAAAACAGACATCCGCGTACACACATTCGTGCAGCCATAGATTTCCCCCCGTCGCAAGGCACTATGCTCTAGATGGTAACAGGCGCTAGGCGGTAACAGGCGATAGGCGATGGGCGATGGGCGGTTTCCTACAACCCTTCGGCAGCCATCGCCTGCAGCCGCTCGCTTTCGCCGCTCCAATCGTGCGGCACTTTTCGCACCACTTCCGTATCATAACCAGCCGCTTTCAGCATGGCCATTAAGCGCTCATAGTCAGCCTCGGTGATTTGATTTTCGCGCAGCATGATCCAAGCATACTTGCGGCTCGGGTGTGCCACCACAGTTTCGGAGTATTCGGCATCGACGTGCAGAATAATATAATCAGCACTAAACGGCCAGATGAACTGCATGCGCCACTCGGCGTTACTGGGCTTCTCATCATTCACCCAGCCGACGGGCGTATAAGTCTTCAACTCACCGTCGAAGCTGCCCTTGCGAAATTGATAAGTGGTCTGTATTTTCTCATCCGCATCCAAACGGTAGTGCTCGATCGCGTTATGCGCCTCTTTGTCCACCAAAATAGGCGTGTAGCCATGCACATACCAGCGACCCATAAATTGCGCCACATCCACATGCTCAGGCGTGGGCAGTGGCGCATGGTTTGAGGCACATCCGTTTGATAAACTCATAAACACTAAGCTAGCGCCTAAGAGACTCATTTTGAAGATTATTTTTTTCATAATTTTAAGTTGAATAGAGTTAACTTTCCTTCGGCTCCGGCACATCCGCTCGGTAGATAAACCAAGCGCCCACTAGGAAACACAGCCCGACCACGATGCCGAAGAGTAGGACGATGCCCCACTGCATCGGCTCAGAGACCGACTCGCGCGACAAATCCAGCCCCAGCACATTTAGGCTAAGGCCTATCGCCACGAAAGCAATCGCCCGCGCCAGTTTGAGCCCCGACTTCCACACCGCGAAGTAGAGCGACTCCTTGCGTTTCCCCGTGGCTCCCTCATCGGCATCGATCAGGTCGGTGATCATCGAATCCACCAAAAACACCGCACCGCAGAGCACGCCACCTATCGTCGACACGATCAGCGGCGGCCAGATCAAACCCGCCGGCAGAATCGGATACGCGATGATACCCATCACCCCCAGACCGCCGATTGAGATGTAGGCAGGCAGGCGCTTGCCGTAGCGCTTCGAGAGCGCGATCCAGAGCGGGATAGAAAGCACGATGCTCAGCGTAAACACGGGGAAGATTGCCTGCGTGACCTGCGCCTCTGACAGCTCTAGCACGAAGCGGTAATACATTAAAGCCAGCGCCGCATTGATCGTGCGCCCCACCGCCGCGATCACACCTGCGATTAAGACCTGCACGAAGGCGCGGTCGCCGAAGAGCGCTTTAACTTCTGCTAAGCTCGGCAGCTCTGGGCGTGTCTCAGGCGTCGTCGCCCGCTCGCGCGCCCGCAAAAAGAACGCCGTGACGCTACCCGTTACCAAAACCAAAGCCGCCAATACCCACGCGCTGACACGCCGTGAATCTGCCAGAACCGCATCACCCGCCCCACTGCCCGCTGTGGCGAGATAGATGCCCGGCAGCGCACTGCCCACCGCCAGCCCCGAAATCCCGAAGCCCATACGCGAGGCGAGCAGCTTATTGCGCTCGTCGGCACGGTGGCTTAGCTCCGCGCTCAGGCTACTCTGCGGCAAATCCAGCAGCGTCATGCCCGTGTTGACCAATACGTAGGCGATCAAAAGATGCAGAAACAGATAAAGGCTCGAGTCCGTTTGCATCGGTGAAAAGAGCAGAACAGTCGTCGCCGCCAGCAGTAAAGCCCCGACCCACAAAGTCGTGGTGTAGGTGATACCGCGCCGCCGCGCTGCAAACAGCCCCCAAGATACGATGAGATCGCTCAACGCATCCCAAAAGATTGCCACCCCGAAGGCCAAACCCGCCAGCAGCGGGTCGAGCCCTAAGATACGCGTATAAAAATCAAAGAGGTAGAGCTGGAGCGTCACCTCCACCGCCACCTTGCCCAAGCTGGCGACCCCGTAGGCAGGATAGATGTAGGTTTTCATGGAGGATTTCATACGGGTAGTCTTAAACAATAAGCAACGTGTTTGCTCAGGCGAACTTACATTCTTCCCACGAATCACGAAACCCATTTCGACTTTAATCGTAGGGGCGCGACTTGTTGCCTATGCCCTTGGGTGCACGCCCGCAGAGAATACGCACACCTGATCTGACGCGGCAGCCTTAGTGGGCGCGACTTGGTTTGTATGCCCCTGGGTGGAAAGCCCTTGGGTGGAAGCCCACCTCTTTGCAAGGGCCATTCCGGCGCGGGCGTGCACCCAAGGGCATAGGCAACAAGTCGCGCCCCAACGCAATACGTACTTGCCACATAATAAGGCCGAAACTAGAAAAAGCTATTCAGATTAATAAATGCTGCGACGTATTTCCAGGGGCATTTCATCTGGAAGAGCTATAAAGCCCTAAAGCTCGCAAGGTTGGAGCGCAGAGCTAAGGGTTCGACATAATCCCGTCGTGCCGTAGCGAATTGGTATCGTCACGGCGTCGGTCTAG
>Ga0307933_1000199_pt1 | contig 58210 bp, 59 predicted proteins | sample OrgLakmetageno88_FD_201811 | JGI IMG/M metagenome (GOLD analysis project Ga0307933, IMG submission 201811) | Saline water microbial communities from Organic Lake, Antarctica - #88 | ecosystem: Environmental > Aquatic > Non-marine Saline and Alkaline > Saline | place: Antarctica: Organic Lake...
AATTGATTTTTATTGTCTAGTAAAATCTACAAAGCCATCTACCTCTATTCTTTGAGTGGCACCATTAACATTTTGAGTAGTGTCAGAGTTAATTAGAATAACAAGATCTGTAGCAGTTAGTGTATCAATAGTAAAGTCTACATCTTGTCCAAATTGAGGGATTCCAGAACTGCTTTGATTGGAGGAAGCAACCAGATCCAAATCGGATCCGTTTAAAACATAAGTCCCAGAATCATTGACACTTATTGTTTGATCGCCTTGTGATATTCCTTGTGAAAAGATTTCAAAAGTTTGATCGCCTATAACGGTATACGTACCATCACTATTAAATGAGAGAACTGAATTTGTACTCACTAACTCCGTTGAAGCTGTAGAAGTAATAGCATTTCCCATGACAGTGACAGTGACTGTGGTATTTGTTACATAGTCATCATAGTCCCAATCTCCTACTATAGAAGCTGTCACATTCCCTCCACCAGAACCAGAACCACCTCCTGAAGTACCTCCGTTAAGACTAGGATCTAAAGGTTCTGTTTCACAAGCAATTAAGACTGTTGCTAAAAATAATAAGCCGAGGATGTTTTTCATGGTAAAGTTTAATGGTTATTTTGCTAAAATAACCCAAGCTTTCCATTTTACAAAGTTTTAAGATTGCATAAATAATTTTTTACCATTGACTGATTCTTATAAAACCATCATTAAACCCTCCGAAGAGATTCTTTATAAAGATAGAGGTAGTAAGTTCTATGGGAATGCGTTTCCTTTAACGGATCCTGAAGAAGTAACTGATCTTATCGCGACCTTACGCAATACACACCCTAAAGCTGGACACCACTGTTATGCCTGGAAACTTGGTCCCAGCAATGATCATTACAGAGCAAATGATGATGGAGAACCTAGTCACAGTGCTGGAGACCCTATATTAGGACAACTAGTTGCACATGAATTAAGCGATGTGTTAGTGGTGGTTTCTAGAATCTTCGGCGGGACCAAATTAGGAGTAGGAGGTTTGATAAGTGCTTACCGAGAAACGGCCAAACTAGCCCTATCCAATTCAAAAATAGTAACAAGAACAATTACCGCTGATGTCGAGATTTATTTTGAGTACCCTCAAATGAGCCAAGTCATGAGGTTTATAGAGGAACAGCATTTTAAAATAAAAAAACAAGAAATGACTACTTCCTGCACGATTACCATTGCCGTACCTGAATCCAGACAACAAGAAGTTGCCGACACTCTTAATACCATGTACCCAATCACATCAAAACCTGTAATCTAAGGAACCAGCCACTGCCCTTTCCAATCGTCTTCAGCTTTAAAAACTGCTCGTAAGTGATTGGGCCTTTTAAGTCTTAAATATTCAATGGTATGAGGAACAAACTTTAAAGCTACAAAATTATTTTCTGATCTGGGAACATAATCGACTTGATCAGGATTATCAATAGCACTCCCGGGAGGAACGGATGTGGTATAATCTTTTATAGACTTTTCAGAAACTTTTTGAAACAACCTTTTGACCTCTTTTTCATCTTGCACCACTTTTAATGTGCCATCTAATCTTATTTGCAGCAACTTTTTAGGGTGATACGCCAGCATACAGGCATTATCATTGGTCGTTACATAAGACATCTTCTGTGATCTTGCATCAGTAAAAATGACACACTCTAAAGACTCTGACACTTCTCTTAACACTACCGTGCGGGATCTGGGTGATTTTTGTTCATTAACGGTTGATAAGGTGACATATTTGAATGGATGCCTTCTCATGGAGATCGCACCCCTTAGTTCGTGTTTTAAGTCTGAAAATAACTCTTGCAACATTTTTCTAGCTGTTTTTTGTTTGAAATTTCGCTTTCACTAAAGCGAAATTTATAATTATCATTTGTTAAAAAAGCTTACTACAAGCTTCTAAAAATTCTGGAATAGGCTTTCTAGGTCTAAAAGTTTGTGCATCAGTGAACACCAAAGTCAGCTCACAAACGGCACAAATTTGATTCTTTTGATTAACTATTTCATAATCAAAAACTACCCTAGTAGTAGGCTTAGATTGGAGAGAAATTCTGACATAAATTTCCTCCCCGAATTTGATCGGGTTTTTATACTTTATATCGATATTATACACAGGTAGAAGAACACCTTCCTCTTCCATTTTAACATAAGAGAAACCTAGCTGGCTCAACCATTCCAGCCTGGCCTGTTCTAAGTAGATCAAATAGTTAGCATGGTGAATGATTCCCATCTGATCAGTTTCTGAATATCTAGGTGTGATGTTAATAGTAACTGGAGACATGATATTTATAAATAATTATTAGTTTTATAAGAATTCAAGATTAATGCAACTTTTTTTTAAGAAATCAAACCTTAAATAAATTTTTTTTAAGATTTTTTATACACATATTTGTCATCGATTTCAGCAACAGTATTTCTTTGTGAATTGTAGTTCTTAATCGACCCAACACTAACTAAAAAAAGTAACTTATGGCACTGACATCAGAATCGGTATGGGAAAATTGTCTAGTATTTATAAAAGACAATATCGCTGCCCAAGCCTACAAAACATGGTTTGCACCAATCAAACCTGTAAAGCTAACTGATACTGCCCTAAGTATACAAGTACCCAGCCGTTTTTTTTATGAATGGCTAGAAGAACATTACATCAAATTATTAAAAACTGCGCTTACACGTGAATTAGGAGAAGGAGCTAAGTTGATCTATGCGATCAAGATGGAAAATCCTACCAAAGGAATGGAAGCTTTTACCGAAAAGATTCCTAGTAGCAACCGCTCTATTAACAATTCACAGTCTGTGGATGCACCAGTAAGAAGTAAAAGTCCTGAGCTTAAAAACCCATTTATTATTCCTGGAATTAGAAATGTAAAAATTGAGTCACAACTCAATCCATCTTATAATTTTGAAACATTTCTAGAAGGAGATTCTAATAGACTAGCACGCAGTGCTGGAATGGCCGTTTCTAATAAACCTGGTGGAACTAGTTTTAATCCGTTGTTGATTTTTGGTGGTGTAGGATTAGGTAAAACACATCTTGCTCATGCTATAGGTGTAGGAATTAAAGAAAACTATCCAGATAAAACAGTTCTTTATATCAGTGCCGAAAAGTTTACACAACAATATATAGAGTCTGTACGTAAGAATAATAGAAATGATTTTATTCACTTCTACCAGATTGTAGATGTCCTTATTGTAGATGACATTCAATTCTTTGCTGGAAAAGCAAGTACACAAGATGTCTTCTTTCACATTTTTAATCACTTGCATCAAAATGGAAAACAAGTCATTCTAACTAGTGATAAGAAACCTGTGGATATGCAGGATATTGAACAACGCCTTCTTTCTCGTTTCAAATGGGGACTTAGTGCAGAGTTGAATCATCCAGATTATGAGACTCGTGTTTCCATTATCAAGAATAAGCTCTACCGCGATGGCGTAGAGATGGATGATGATGTCATCCACTACCTAGCAGATAACATTAAAACGAACATCAGAGAGTTGGAAGGAGCTATAATTTCTTTGATTGCACACTCCTCTTTTAATCGTAAAGAAATCACCATAGATCTTGCTCGTAAGATCGTAGAAAACTACGTGAAGAATACAAAACGAGAAATCTCTATCGATCAAATACAACAAGTAGTAAGTGATTACTTCTCTATGGATGTAGAAACTTTACAATCGAAGACCCGCAAACGTCACATTGTACAAGCCAGACAACTAGCGATGTATTTTTCTAAAAAACTTACCAAAGCCTCTCTTGCAAGTATAGGAACCCAAATAGGTAAAAGAGACCACGCTACCGTACTGCACGCCTGTAAAACAGTGGATAATCTTGCTTCTACAGATAAACAGTTCAACAAATACGTAGAAGACCTTCATAAAAAATTAGCTAATTAGTGAACGAGAAAACGAACATATTAATGGTATGTTTAGGAAACATCTGCCGATCTCCACTCGCTGAGGGCTTGATGAGATCAAAACTCAACTTTACCAAATTTACGGTAGACAGTGCTGGAACAAGTGGTGGACATAAAGGACAAGCTCCTGACAAAAGATCCATCGCCGTTGCAAACAAAAACGGCTTAGATATCTCCAATCAAAAGAGCCGCAAGCTTATAAAAGAAGATTTTAAAAATTTTGATATTCTTTATGTAATGGATCAGTCTAATTACAATGACGTCATGGCACTAGCCATTACAGAAGAAGAGAAGAAAAAGGTGGTCAAAATTCTAGACGAAGTTTTCCCTGGTGAAAACCTAGATGTACCAGATCCTTATTTTGGAGGCTCTCAAGGATTTGAAAATATATACCGCATGCTCGATCGTGCTACCGATGTTATTGCTAAGAAAATTGACAATCGTATAGAATAATCACAGCAGTCAGTAGAAAAATAGCCCATCAAAATCTAACGATTTTGATGGGCTATTTTTTAAAAGCTCCTCATTTCATCCAAAGCTTTTCTATCGATGATCAGAAAATAATTTTTCTAAAATCACTCGTTTATCCATTTTACCGGTATGTGTTAAAGCAAACTTATCTACAAAATGAATTTCTTTTGGTGTTTCAAATTTACCCAGTTTTTGGAAGGCCTGTTGTACGTTTCTTTCTTTGCCCTCAATAATCAAAATTACTTTTTGTCCCAATTCTTCATCTGCTTTTCCTGATATAAAAAAGGACTCTGAAATATGATGAGATAGTTTTTGTTCTACTTGGGCAGGATGCACTTTTACAGATCCTGTATTGATGACATCGTCTACTCTACCCAAGACTTTGAATTGTTTGTCATTAATCAACTCTACCAGGTCATTAGTAACTAAAGAAGTTCTCGCTAATTGAGGTGCATGAATTACCAATCGGTTTTCTTTATCTTTTTCAATTTGAACATTTTCCAAAACGGTGTAATTCTCTTCATAAGTAGGATACAACTCTCTTACCGCAATATGAGAAGAGGTCTCTGTCATTCCGTAAGTGTGAAATGCTTTGGTATGCTTTCCTTTCAGTTTTTCAATAAGACCTTGAGAAACAGCTCCGCCACCTATGATAACTTTTCTAGCTTTGTGAATATCATCTAGAGATTTAGAAACTTGCAAAGGAGACATGGCCGTAAAGTCGTATCTCTTTTCGGCTTTTCGAAGTGGTGTCGTACTAGGCTGCACGAGATCTAAATGCCATCCTAACGTCATAGCGCGCACCATCATCATCTTTCCAGCTATATAGCTCAAAGGCAAGCAGCACAACACGTCTTTTTCTGCTCCTATATTAAAATACTTTCCTGTCATTACCGCACTATTAATCATGTGCTGTTTGTCTAGTTTGTATTCTTTAGGCACACCTGTAGACCCGCTAGTTCTCACGGTGACTACTTCAAAATTATCCAGCCAACTCAAGAGGAAATCGCCTATTTGCTTTTCCCATTCTTCGCCCTCTTTGATGTAACTATAAGCAACGATCATGACTCCTTCATGATTTAAGGAGTGACCATTTAATTTAAAAGTCGGATGTATTTTAGGGATCATAATTTATTATTCTTGAAATTCGTCATAAGAAGATACTCCTTCTATTGCGAGAAACTCTTTCTTGCTCAGTACCCTACCAAACAATTTTTCTTTCCAGTTTTTCCATTTATAAATCTTACCTAAGATAATTAATAAAATAGGATAACCTATAAATATAGGTAAGGCGTCTATGATAGAAAAAGAGGGCATAACAGAAGTGTCTATGTAAACAGAATCTGTTTGTATAGCGGTCCAAGTAGAGGTTATTAATAAGGAGCCAACTATATTATTTGCCGCATGAAATCCCAACGCAAGTTCTAATCCCTCGTCCAGCAAGGTCATCGCTCCTAATACCAGCCCTGTACCTATGTAAAAAATCATTATGGAAGGACCTAATTTCTCCACTTCTGGATTTGCAGCATGCATCACTCCAAATAATACAGAAGTGACTATCCAAGAAACAGCCCTGCTTTTAGTGGCTATACCCAAACCTTGAAGCAATTGCCCTCTGAACAGGTATTCCTCAAAACTTGTTTGAAATGGAAATAACACTAATGAAATGATAAGCAATGGTAAAAAACTAGTCCAATTAAATTGCAACTCATAATTTTCAGGAACGGAGTAAACAGCAATAAGGGTGGTCGCTGCAGAAAAGGTTCCCCAAAGCACAAACATAAAGCCTATGCGTTTCCAATCAATCTTTTTACGAGAAGTAGTTAAATGAGTAAGTGTCTGTTGGTGAATAAATTTTACCCAAAAGAATACCGCAAATAAGCCAACGACGAAAATCATCAGATTTACAGCTAAGAAAACATTCTTCCCCATTTGATCAATCATTTGACTCATCAGCACCTCCATAGACTGGTCGCTTTCAGAGAGCATCAGCTTTGTAGACACGTAATTAAAAGCCATCAAGAGTATAAATAGTACTGGAATTACAAAAAAGTTCCAAGTCCCTAGTTTTCCTTTATAACCTTGTTCTATATACATATTTACCATTTTAAATCATTAGTATTCCAACTGCCAGATGCGTTACAATACAAATGACCTTTTTTAATCTCTAGAGGTGCGTCTATATTATTAGTAAAAAGCGACCCTGTTCCCAGTCCTTGTGGCATTTTATTCCCCAACGTATAGGTAAATTGCGCAATCGCATTAAGACCTATATTAGATTCCAGCGCACTAGTGACCCACCAGTTGATAGCTCTTTCTGTTGCGAGGTTGACCCATTCTCTACTGCTCTGAAAACCTCCTATTAAAGCGGGCTTTAAAATGATGTACTGTGGCTTTATGGTTTCCAGACAATTTATTTTCTCTTCTATGTCGTACAAACCTATCAATTCTTCATCAAGTGCTATGTCTAAAGGCGTGTGCTCACAAAGCCTTGCCATTTCTTGCCATTGTCCTTGTTGTATAGGCTGCTCAATACTATGCACTTGATATTGGGCTATTTCTTCCAATTTCCCCAATGCATTCTCTGGAGTAAAAGCTCCATTAGCATCTACTCTTATGGTGATCTCGCTTTCGCGAAAGCGGGAACGTATCAATTTTAAAAGACTCATTTCAGACTCAAAATCAATAGCACCTATTTTCAATTTAATACAGTCGAAGCCTGCCCTAAGTTTTTCTTCTAACTGCTGCATCATATAATCTTGATTCCCCATCCACACTAAGCCATTGATAGAAATAGCATCCTGTCCTTCTGTAAACATAGAAGGAAATAACGTAAAAGGGTCACTGGACTGCAGGGACTTCATCGCTATTTCATAACCAAATAAAATAGACGGCCATTCTTTTAACACCTGCATCATTTTTACAGGTGGCAAATTGATGTGATCACAAGTCCATTGCAGTTGTTCTTCAAAATCTGGTCGGTCATCTATAGAAAGACCTGGAAACATATTCACCTCTCCTATTCCTTTCTTCACTCCGTTATCGATCATCAAAAACCAGGTGTTTTTTGTTTTTAAAACACCACGGGAAGTCCCCGCAGGTTGCTTGAACTCTAAAACGTACTTCTGGAAAGCTGCTTTCATGGGGTGAAGATAGTCAGTAAGAATAATTTGAATTGATAAAATGACCATAAAGATTTGAGTTTTCTAACTTTTGAAAAAAAAACTAAAAGTCCCATTGTCCTGCAGACATTTCTCCAGAGAAGAAAGTATAAGAGAATTTCACCAAGTCAATTCAAAAAATGAAAAGCATTTCCCTTTTATAGAGGGAAAACAGGTTGTCGACGAATTTAGCTTTGCTAAATGAGCAACCAAAAGGGTTTTTCGGTTGATAATTTTGTGCTATAAATTCTCGAAAATGAACCAGCAAGCCCCATTGTCCTGCTGACATTTTCCCAAACGGGAAAATATTAGAGAAGTAATCTAGCTTCTTGGAGACTAAAACCAATTCCAGATAAATCTGGAAACTACTATAATACATATTATAAATCTCAAGCCATATCTTCTGAGATTTGCTTACTTCCTCTTCACCGTCCATTCAAATTGAAATTCGCTCACTTGCACTCCATTTTCGTTCAACCCCTTAGAGGTCATCCATAGGGTTTGCCCTTCTCCTGTAGCTATTGTTTTTGCTATTGCTTCTTTTATCGCCGCTCCATCATGACATTTAAAAGTAATCAGTCCTGTAGCTTTTTTAGTGAAAGAGGCTTTATTATTGGCCACAAGCATAGAAACCTTGGCGTCACTTTTATGTATATAAGACATCACTAAAGACCCAGTAGAAAGCTCTGCTGCCATAGCTTGTACGGCAAAGTACATGCTCTTAAATGGATTTTGATTGAACCACTTGTGTTTTACGGTAACCGTACAGTTTTCTGCATCGATTTCTGTACATCTCACACCCGTCCACCAGCAACTCGGTAGCTTTAAAAAGGTAAATGCGTTAATTTTTTTAGGCGTGATCATAACTTTAACATTTTACACAAAAGTAATGAAAAGGCTTGTATGTATAACGCTTTCGCGAAAGCGAAACCAGCTAAAATAAGTGACTATATAAAATATATGGTACTTTGTATTGCATATTACTATCTTTTAGATATATATTTGCATAAGAAAATAATAGGCTATGGAATCAACAAACCAAAATAACTACAATAATATCGCTACCGGTATTCATTTATTAACTTTCGGAAAATGGATTTTTCCTTTAGGGAATTTTATCCTTCCCATTTTGTTATGGATGATTAATTCTAAGAAATCTGATTTTATAGATAGACATGGAAAACAAGCGATTAACTTTCAGATCAGCATCACGCTTTATACGATTGTACTGGCTTTTATAGGCGGTGGCATTATCATAGGGTCGATGATTTCTGGTGGTCCTAGTTTATGGGAAGCCATAGATAACGCTAATGATTTTCCTTTCTGGAACGACATGGGCATCTTTAGTACTATTATAGCAAGTGGTGTTATTTGTGGTACGGCCATACTTATTCTAGGTGTTGTCGATCTGGTATGTACTATTCAAGCGGCTATTAAAGCCCATGACGGTAAAGATTACAATTATCCAATAACGATTCATTTCATACCTCATCATGACGAGGTGGAAGTACCTAATAAAAAATAATATGAAGATAGAAAATACAAAAGCGCAAATGCGTAAAGGCGTACTAGAGTACTGCATTCTATCCGTCTTAAAGGAAGAAGATGCCTACGTGGCAGAGATTCTGAGTACCTTAAAAGATGCTAAAATGCTGGTAGTAGAAGGAACCATATACCCATTGCTAACGAGACTTAAAAATGCAGGACTGCTCAATTACCGCTGGGAAGAAAGTACCGGTGGACCGCCACGTAAGTATTACGGACTTACGGAAACAGGTAAAATTTTCCTGACAGAACTGACCACCACTTGGGACGATCTTAAAAATGCCGTTAATTTAGTAACCAAATCAAAAATGACCAAATCATGAACAAGACCATCAATATAAACCTAGCTGGGCTGTTCTTCCATATAGATGAAGATGCCTTTCAACGACTGCAACGTTACTTAGCAGCGGTACGTAAATCATTTGCCGGTACCAGTGGTGCTGACGAGATAATGAACGATATAGAATCCCGCATTGCCGAACTTTTTCTTGAAAAAAGAGCTAATGAAATGCAAGTCATCTCCATTACTTATGTAGAAGAAGTCATCGATATCATGGGACAACCTGAAGATTATGAAGTGGATGAAGAAATTTTTGAAGAGCAAACTTCTCGCAAACAATACAGAAGTAGTGGTAAAAACAAACAACTCTTTAGAGATACTCAAAACGGTTATATAGGCGGTGTTTCTGGTGGTATAGGATACTATTTAGGAATAGAAGCGGTATGGGTACGTGTTATTTGGGTGCTTTTGGTCTTTTTTAGTGTAGGCTGGGCCATTCCTGTTTATGTATTACTATGGATTCTGGTACCAGATGCGGTAACTACAAACCAGCGACTTACCATGATGGGAAAGGAAGTAAATATTTCTAACATTGAGGAAAATTTTAAGCAGGGTTTTGATCCTGTGGTCGATGGGCAGACCGACGCCGACCACCATATCGTAGGTCAAAAAGGAAAACGAGGTTCTATTAGGTTTTTTAGCCTTTTAGGTCGTTTAATTAAGGGGTTTTTCAAAGCTTTAGTGAAAGTTATAGGGCTGATTGTATTTTTGGCAGCATCTACGGCGCTCATAGGTCTAGTTGTTTCTATGATCACAGCAAGTTTTGTTTCCGTTGATGGTCAGAATTTGATACATATTTTTGATTTAGTTGTTCCTCACCAGGAAGCATCTTGGGTATTGTTAACCGCTATTATTTTTGCTGCAGGAATACCGCTATTAATTCTGGCGGTTTTAGGTCTTAAGTTATTGGTTAATAATTTGAAGTCTATTGGAATGCCTGCTAAAATAGTTTTGGTTGTATTATGGATCATATCAGTTATAGTTCTCAGTGTCTCTGCTGCTAGGATTGCAGCAAGTCAAGCCTTTGATGGAAATGTTATTGAAGTAAATGAATTTGCTGTGGATAAAGAAAAAGTGTTCCACTTGCAATTACTAAAGGATACCGATTTAGGAGATCAAATTTATGTCAATAACAATGGAATCAAAGTGATTGATTACAAAGGAGAAAAAGCCATAAGAATCAATGAGGTTCATGTTGCCATTGCAGTAAGCCGCGACAGTCTTGCTCACGTCAACATTAATTTTAAAGCCAAAGGAGATTCTTTTGACACTGCAAAATTAAATGCCGAATCTTTAGTTTATAATTATGAGATAACAGACTCTACTTTTATTGCACCTAATTATGTCATCGCACCTAAAGGTTCTGGACTCTTTGGCCAAAGAGTTAATGTAACGATTTACCTACCTGAAGGAACGAAGGCAAAATTAAACAAGAGGTTTCAACGTAATTACTACAAGTGGATCGCCGATGATGCAATTGATTTAGGAAGAAATAGTAATAATACCTACCAAATTAAAAATGGTAAAGCAGTATGTTTAGACTGTCCTATTAAAGAGAAAACAAGAGGTGAACATAATAATCCAGCAGAACCTAACGATAAGCAGCAAAACAGAGTTATAGACTCCACCACTACCACCGATGGGAAATGGAAATACTCTGATGGCGATGATGGCAAAGTTAGCAGGACAAAACCTTTGACAATAGGTGGTGTAGGAATTGGCAAAGTAACTGTTACTAAAACCAAAAAAGTGGGACCTGTTACCATTACAAAAACCGACACCTATTAGAAACAATTTTCAGTTGACGTTCTACGCTTGTGATTGAGATGTAGAACTCTTAGCCGCTCCATTTCGCTATGGAGCGGTTTTTGTTTTACCTTTGACAAATAAATTATCATCATGAAAAAAATACTGCTTTTTGTTTTTGCGTTGACTACTACCATAACAAGCGCACAAGATCTGATCAAAGTAAAAGGAAACCGTGAGGTAACCACAGAGATAAGTCCTATCGCACCTTTTAAAATGTTAGAGATAAGCAATGACTATGAAATAGAAATCGTACCAGGTGCTTCTCCACAAGTAGAAATCACTACAGACTCTAATTTGCATCAATACCTTGCGGCGAGTGTTATTGATGGCAAACTGGTGGTTACCACTACCGCTAGAATACGTTCTAAAAAAGAAATGAAATTTCGCATCATTTACGGACCTGAATTAAAAACTATAACCGTTACTGATGATGCCGTGCTTTCTTCTGTTACCAGTCTTATATTTGAAGAACTGGAATTGAACATAGAAAAAGATGCTGAAGTTTTTATAACCGCAAGCGTAGAGCGCTTAACCCTTAATGCAGAACGCAGTACCAAATCAGAATTGAATCTTAGTGGAAAAAATGCCGTCATCAATCTTAAAAATAATGCTGATGTAAAAGCATTGATCAAATACGACAACTTAGAGTTGCATATGAAAGATCGCGTAGATGCAAAAATAGAAGGAGATATCAAAAACGGTCAAATGACCATGACTGACACAGCTTCCCTAGAAGGCAAGAACCTAGTTTTTGATGATTTAGAATTAAAAATCAACAATAATGCAAAGACAGAAATTAATGTGAAAAATAACTTTTCCTTAAACTCTAGTGATGATGCAGAAGTAACTCTTTACAACACTCCTAAAATAGAAGTGAAGAAGTTTATCGGAAAATCAGTATTAAAGAAAGAATAAGTATTAAGTCTTACGTAGAATTTAAAAATCCTCTAATCATACCAATTGATTAGGGGATTTTATTTTTAGTTAATCATCCAATTTTCAGACGTTAAGAAACCATTTTAAGCAAGTTGTACACCTGCTTTTTAAACTAAAAAAGTCTCTTTGAAAATAATTCAAAGAGACTTTTTTTTAGGATCAAATAACAGCTTGTGATGTACTTATTTAATACTGTAATCTCCAGCTTTAACTTCTTCCACTATACCTATTTCGGCTAGGTAGCGCTCAGAGTCTAGAGCTGCCATACAACCTGTTCCTGCAGCAGTAACCGCTTGTCTATAGATCTTATCTTGTACGTCTCCAGAGGCAAAAACACCTGGAAGATTTGTTTTGGTAGAACCTGGTATCGTATTTAAATAGCCATCTTCTCCCATATCTAATTGACCTTTAAAAATATCTGTATTAGGCTTGTGACCTATAGCGATAAAAATTCCTGTAATATCGATCTCATGCTTTTCATGCGTTTGATTATTTACAATGCGCAATCCTTCCACTACCGAATCTCCGAGAACTTCATCCACCTCAGAATTATACAAGACTTTTATATTCTTTAAGCCATGCACTCTGTGTTGCATCGCTTTTGAAGCACGCATATGGTCTTTACGTACCAACATGGTAACACTCTTACATATGTTAGCTAGGTAAGATGCCTCTTCTGCAGCAGTATCTCCTGCCCCGACTATAGCCACATCTTGATTTTTATAAAAGAAACCGTCACAAACAGCACAAGCACTAACACCACCACCGCGCAGTCTTTGCTCACTAGGTATATTTAAATATTTTGCAGTTGCTCCTGTAGAAATGATTACGGTATTCGCTTCTATTTTTGTTTTACCATCTACGATAGCAGTATGTATCCCTCCTTTTTCTTTAGAGAAATGTACTTCAGTAACCATTCCTAAGCGTACTTGCGTGCCAAAACGCTCTGCCTGTTTCTGTAGATCAACCATCATTGTAGGCCCGTCGACCCCATCTGGATACCCTGGGAAATTGTCCACTTCTGTGGTTGTAGTCAATTGTCCACCTGGCTCCATTCCTGTGTACATTACTGGTTTCATGTCTGCACGAGCAGCATAAATAGCAGCTGTATATCCTGCAGGTCCTGAACCTATGATCAAACATTTTATTCTTTCTATATTCTCTGACATAATTGTAAACTTTGTTATACAAAGGTAATAGGATGACTTCTCAATACCTTAAACTAATGATCACTATTTATTATCCGTTTATTAAGGATTTCCATAATCAAGAGATACCTTTGACTAATGCCACAAGTGTACCTCAACCCTATAACTAAAGAAAAAGCCACCATTCTTAAAACCAGTGCTCAAACTCATGGCGCTTATACCTTGATAGAAGTGGAATTACAACCTGATGGAGGCAACCCCGTACATTTTCACAAGCGGTTTACAGAAGATTTCTATCCGCAAAAAGGTGTTTTAGGGGTTCACTATTTAGGTAAGGAGCTCTTCTTACCACCTGGAGCGCATTTTAAAGTTCCCTTGCTTGATGTGCATAGATTTTATAACCCAGGCGATCAATCTATTGTTTTTAGAGCAAGATTAGAACCTGGACAGCCAGGATTTGAAAACTTTATGGCGGTACTCTTTGGATTGGTGAGCGATGGAAAGACATTTGGAAAGAACCAGATCCCTTACAATCCATTTCATGCCATATTGCTACTTCATTGGGGAGACACACAAGTAGATCACTTTCTCTTTAGATTCCTTAAACCCTTATTATCTGTATTGGTTACGCTTTCGCGAAAGCTAGGTTATGAAAAACATCTATTACAAAAATATAAATCTCTTTAACATCTAGTTTGCAACTCACTTTACAAAATCGTAACATTACAGTTCATCAAACGCCCTTATGGAAAGCCAAAATATCAACCACGAAGACGAAAAAATAATTGAGAATAGAAAACTAAATATATGGGAAGCGCTGATTCCTGTTTTTGCTCTTGTTGGGATGCTCGCTGTTAATGTGTACGTCTATGGCGATGATTCTTTAAGCGGTTCCAACCAGTTTGTCTTATTATTAGGTGCTACGGTGGCTGGAATAGTGGGCTATTTTAATAAGGTTTCCTACAAAACCATGGTAGAAGAAGTGGCTCAAAACCTCAAATCTACTACCGGTGCGATTTTAATTCTATTGATGGTAGGTGCACTTGCAGGTACCTGGTTGTTGAGCGGTATTATTCCTACCATGATTTATTACGGTCTTGATATTTTAAATCCGTCCATATTCCTTGCTGCTTGTGTAATTATTTGTGCGGTAATTTCGATCGCCACTGGAAGCAGCTGGACGACTAGCGCTACAGTAGGTATTGCTTTAATAGGAATTGCTGGCGCACTAGACATCAGCGCAGGAATGACGGCTGGTGCGGTATTGAGCGGCGCCTATTTTGGAGATAAGCTGAGTCCATTGAGCGATACGACTAATCTTGCTCCTGCGATGGCTGGAACAGATCTTTTCACACACATCAAATACATGACTCTTACAACAGTGCCTACTATAGCCGTGACGCTCATTGTTTTTGTGATCATAGGGTTTTCAATTGATACCACTGGTGTGGCAGATGTTTCACAATATCAGACAGCTATTGATGCTACTTTTAATACTTCTCCAATCCTTTTTGTGGTTCCTATCATTGTCATCGCAATGATTATAAAAAAAGTATCTCCTCTAATTGCCTTATTAATAGGAACTCTTTTAGCGGGTGTATTTGCTTTGATATTTCAACCAGAATTAGTTCATGCTATTTCTGGAGTAAAAGAATGGAACGCTACAGCAATGTATAAAGGTGTTATGAATGCCATTACCGTAAAAACAGTAGTTGTTCCTGTAACTGATAATCCAGAGATTGCAGATAAACTTGCTGGCCTCTTTGAAGGAAAAGGAATGGAATCCATGTTGGGAACGATCTGGCTGATTATTTGCGCGATGGTTTTTGGCGGTGTTATGGACGCTATAGGTGCTTTATCCCGCATCAGCAGTGCATTGCTTAATTTATTTGATTCTGTTTTCGGGCTTTTTGCAAGTACTGTAGTAAGTTGCCTAGCGATTAATGTGACGGCAAGTGATCAATACCTAGCCATCGTTGTACCTGGAAAAATGTATGCTAAAGCTTTTGAAGAAAAAGGTCTTGCCCCAGAAAACCTTTCTAGAACTCTAGAAGATTCTGGTACGGTAACCAGCGCGCTGATTCCATGGAATACCTGTGGAGCTTATCAAAGTACTACCTTAGGCGTGGACGTAAAGGATTACTTTATCTATGCAATATTCAACTGGCTTTCTCCTTTTATGACCCTATTATTTGCTGCTTTTAGGATTAAAATCAAACAACTAAGTGTTCAAAAACCTACCATGAGTACGCTAGGAGAAGATCCTTCACAATTATAAGAACAACGCTATACTGATGGCTTTTTTGCAAGTGTATTTATAAATAAAAGAAAATGAAAAAATTACTTTTTGCCCTGTTTTTAATAACAAGCCTGGTTTCTCCTGCACAAAATAGATTGGACAACCTAGAGATCATCACTCATGAAGTGACCCAAAACGTTTACATGCTAGAAGGGTCTGGAGGGAATATATTGATTCAAGTAGGAGAATCTGAAGTAGTCATGATCGATTCACAATACGCAGCTTTGAGTGATAAAATAAAAAAGGAAATTGCAAGAATTACCGACAAGCCGCTTACTTACCTCATCAACACCCACTGCCACGGCGACCACACTGGAGGAAATGAAAATTTTAATACTGATAAAGTAACTCTCATCGCACATGCAAATGTGCTGAATCGATTGACAGAAAATGGAAAAAACGAAAACTTTTTACCTGAGAAAGTAATTGAAGAAGAATTTGAATTATCACTCGTTGATGAAAACGACTTGATCATTCACGTACACCATGCACATACAGATGGAGATAGTTTTATATACCTCACTAAAAATAATGTAGTCCATATGGGAGATGTGTTTTTTAATGGTCGTTATCCTTTTATAGATCTTGACTCTGGCGGATCGATAAGTGGCTACATCACTGCTCAAAAAAGGGTGTTGAACACCATAAATGAAGAAACTAAAATTGTTCCAGGACACGGGGCGCTGGCTTCTTATAATGACCTAGCTACTTACATTCCTATGCTGGTAGACTTAAAAGCGCAGATTCAAAAAGAAATAAGTGATGGAAAAAATCGAAAAGAGGTAGCTAAAAACAATTCAATTACCAAAAAATACGATGCTTTAGGATTTGGTGATGGGTTTGTCAGCTCAGAGAGAATTCGCACCACGATTTACGACAGTTTAATTCTGGAAACTAAAGACAAGTAAAACAAGCCCCTATGAGAGCACTTGTAATTTCTGGTGGTGGTAGTAAAGGAGCTTTTGCAGGTGGTGTTGCGCAATACCTACAAGAAGAATTGGGTCATGAATACGATTTATATATAGGGACTTCTACAGGTAGCTTGCTTATATCCCATCTCGCATTAGGTAAAATAGCTAAAATCAAAGAAGTTTACACCAGTGTCAATCAATCTTCTATTTTCAATCGCAGGCCTTTTTTGGTGAAGCGAGATAAATTTGGCCAGGATCAAATCAGTATCAACCACTTTAAGGTATTGCGTAATTTTTTAAGAGGCTCCAAAACTTTTGGAGAAAGCAAAAATCTTAGAAAACTCATGAAGAATTCACTTCCTGAAGAAGAGTTTCGAACACTTAAAAATAGTCCTAAAGATGTAGTTGTTACCGTTTCTAATCTTTCGTTAAATGAAACCGAATACAAGTCTATTAAGGATTTTGAATATGAAGATTACTTAGACTGGATCTGGATTTCTTGTAATTACATTCCATTTATGAGCTTGGTCAGAAAAAATGGTTGTGAATATGCTGATGGTGGTTTTGGGAGTATGGTTCCTATTAAAGAAGCTCTCGAACGGGGTGCTACTGAGGTAGATGTAATTATTCTAGAAACAGAAGTGACCTATTATAATAACCTGCCTTCTAAAAACGTATTCTCTCTACTTTCTAACCTACATGGATTTATGATGAACCGCATTGAAAAACAAAATATTACCATAGGTAAACAGGTCGCAAATAATAACAATGCCATCATTAATCTTTACTACACACCTACTGTTTTAACTACCAATTCTCTGATCTTTAAAAAAGAAAAAATGAAACAATGGTGGGAAAGTGGTTATCAATATGCAGCGAGTAAGAATGTGGAGTTGAATGAAATCAAGCCTGAGGAGTAAGAGGGAAATCGGATTTGAACTCGAACTTGAATTTGAAACAACAATGCCAGTTGGAGCGCAAGCGATGCACTGAGCTTGCCCATGTGTCAAAAACGATTTTATATCAAGATAAAGTTAGCATAAATAAAGTGCCATTTAAATTAAATTTTGATTTCCATTTAAGTTGAATACGTCAACCTCAAAGAATTTACACCAACCATCCTATGGAATAAGGATCAACTCCTATAGATTTCTAATTTTTATTATTACTTTATGATGTCAGTCGTAGACGGTACAATATCTCGGTTTTTAAACCCAACTTCTACAGGCTCAGTTTAACAATGGAATTTGGGATTTGAAGCTTTATTTTTTTATTATACGCCATCTTATCCCAAAAATTATCGCTGAAATCAAAATAAACAAAGGCCAGAACCTAAGCATTACTGTAACAGCGCCTTTTATCAACGGGCATCCATAACTCCAACTATTTGCAGCCTTATCACTAAAAGTCGTGCAGCAACTTGCGATTAAATAGATCGTTTATGATCAGTATATTCTGATTTATTGTTATCAACTCAACCTATTCTTAAAACTTACTTAAATAGCTAAAATCAATCGTAACATATGTTAATGAGATAGAAATTATTCCGCTTTCGCGAAAGCGGACATTACATTTGCAATTGAAATAAAAGAATAACTTTAAAAGATAAAACATGGCTATAGTAGGTAGAAAATTTCCAAATCTAGAGGTAGATGCAATGAATGAAATGGGAGATACATTTAAATTAAATGTATTTGAAGAAGCAAAAAAGAAAGGTAAAAAAGTGCTTTTATTTTGGTACCCAAAAGATTTCACATTTGTATGCCCAACAGAATTACACGCATTTCAAGCAGCTTTAGGAGAATTTGAGAAAAGAAACACGATCGTAATAGGTGCTTCTTGTGATACTCCAGAGGTGCATTTTGCATGGTTAAATACATCTAAAGACAATGGTGGAATAGAAGGAGTTACTTATGACATCCTTGCAGATACCAACCGCAATCTTTCTGGTACATTAGATATTTTAGACATTGAGGTAGAGTACAATGATGAGCTAGAAGACAATGTTCTTGTAGGTGATAATGTAACTTTTAGAGCTACATACTTAATCGATGAAGAAGGAACTGTATTTCACGAAGGAGTGAACCATATGCCAGTAGGAAGAAATGTAAATGAATTCCTAAGAATGATCGATGCGTATACACACGTACAGAAAAATGGCGAAGTATGTCCAGCAAATTGGGAAGAAGGTAAAGAAGCAATGGGAGCAAATCGCAACGCTACTGCTGAGTACCTTTCTAAAAACTAAATAGAATAATAGTAGAATCCATAATCAATGAGGAAAGTAGGGATCAACATCTTTCCTAATTTCCTCATTTTTTTTTAAAATATTTTATAATGCAAACATTAGATCAAGATAATCTACAAGAAATCGTTGCAAACAACGATACAGTTGTAGTACAATATATGGCTACCTGGTGTGGCAACTGTCGTGTGATGAAACCTAAGTTTAAAAAACTAGCTTCAGAAAATGAAAACACTGTTTTTATTCTTGCCGACGCTGAGAAGTTTCCAGAATCACGAAAATTAGCAACGGTGGATAATTTACCAACCTTTGCTACTTTTAAAAACGGCGCTTTTGTCAACCAAGCGCAAACTAATAAATTTGAAAACCTTAAAGATTTAGTACATGAAGTTACCAGTAATTAGACATTTACAAAAAAATGCTAGCGCAGAAGCTTTAGAAACTACATTGGAAGTTTTAGAAAGTTTTTCTGAACACAGATCCGTTTCTGAAGAAGAAATGGATGTGGTAGGAGAATTGATTACTAACATATGTGGCGCTCTTGAAGTACACAATAATGTAGCTCAGGGAATGAGTGGTATAGAAGCTGCAAATGCATTTGCACAAAAAGTAATGGGATCGATTGATCAATAGATCGTATTACCATCTTATAAAAAAGTCTTTGACCTTTCTGGTGGAAGACTTTTTATGGTTTAAGAATCATTTTAAAAAAATTAGATAAAAACTCGATGGTTTTGAGGAATTAATACTCATTGTGGTATATTTTTACGTAATAACTAAACACAACCCCATGAAATATAAAATTTCTTTATTACTTCTCCTTTTAGGAAGCACTTTAGCAAGTGCTCAAAACTATTTAGATATCGCGCGTTTAAATTTCGGTAACACTGCAATGGAAGATGTAGATGGAAATCAAGAAACGGACATTACCAACGTGAATCTTGAATTTCTTTACCCTACTCCTATCAACGATAAGACTATTTTAATTACAGGTTTTACAGCCGAAAATACTAGTCTAGATTTTAATGGTGCGGCAGGTTTTACAAGTGAAGGTTTAACTATGACTCGTTTAAATCTAGGAGCAAAAATTTATCACTCTAGTAAATGGACGGGAACTTATCTATTACTTCCTAAACTAGCTTCTAATTTTAACAATATAGGTGGTGCCGATTTTCAGTTTGGTGCTATTGCCTTATTAGAATACCGTCACAAAAACAGATTTAGAACCAAGTATGGTTTATACAGTTCTTCTGAAGAATTTGGTGCGATTATTACTCCGCTTTTAGGGGTGTATTACAGAACACCTAATAACAAATTTTACATAGACGCAGCTTTCCCTATAAGAATGGAAGCTAATTATGGTATTTCTAAACAATTTAGTCTAGGTGCAGATTTAAGAACTTCTATAAAATCTTATAACATGGGTGGTGGTATTGTTGATACTTATGTGCAAGAGGAATCTATTAGATTTGCCCTTTATGCAGGATATTCTTTTATGAAAGATCAATTGATCGTTAGAGCAAAAGCAGGACTGGACACTACTGATTATGGTCTTTATCAAAGTGGTCAAACCGTAGGTGCGCAAATACTAACTATACCTTTAGGCACTGATAAAAGGGACCGATTGAATGATGAATTTGTCAGTAGTCTTTTTGTAGGATTTGACGTAATTTATAGATTGGATTTGTAAATATTCTTTATTAAGTACACTAATTTGTGCCCCATCAAGAAATCATGATTTCTTGATGGGGCACTTTTTATTTTATTATTTGCAATATGTAATTAGGCCTTGTGTCTCCAAGTCTCATATAGGTTGCCGTAATGGTTTCCCCTTCGTCACCCACCTCACTTTCTAAAAACATAGTGTTACTAGATCTTCCCTGAGCTAGCAGTAGATCAGCATTTGCGTCATTACCTAAAATGGTTTTTTTACTGACCTTAGAGGTGATTAAAATTAGCGTGAAAAAATGGCTGCCTTTTCTAATGACAAAGTAATTGTCTTTAGGCTTCCCTGGTAAAAGCATGGAATCAAGAAGTTGATTGTTTTGATACAGTTCCACTTTGATTTCTTTTTCTTCTGTATATTCAATGAATACTTGATTTCCCTCCCTTGTGTCATGTACCTTTCTAGAGTTATGCAAACAGAGATCATTCCACAAACTATTTTCTGGATCGTCAGGAATTTGATTTTCATAAAGTCCAGTGAGCAGCGTTTTAGTTAAAACTACGGGCTTAGATACTATGCGACTAGCGAGACCTTGTGAGGTATAACAGCTTGTAAAAGATAGTGAAAGAAAGAGTAATAAAAAGATCTGTTTCATAATGAATATTTAAAGATGAGAGGACAACCAAATTTTATACTAAGATCGAACTATTTTACATTCTTACAATAGCGTCGTTTTCATATATCTTTGAACAAAATAAAATCTCATGAAAAAAATCACATATATCCTAGTCGCTATGATTACTTTAAGCAGTTGTGGCAGCTTGCAAGAAATCGTTAATAACCTACCTCAAGGTGGCGGCGCGCTTTCTCAAATGGACATAGGAAATGGCTTGAGACAAGCATTAGACCAAGGAATTGATAAAGAAGTAACCAAACTTATGGGTGCTGACGGATTTTATAAAAATGATCTCGTTAAAATTTTACTCCCAGAAGAATTACAAAAGGTAGATAGTGGATTGAGAAGAATAGGATTGAGCAGTGTTGCAGACGAAGGTCTTAAACTTTTAAACCGCGCTGCAGAAGATGCTACCCAAGAAGCACTGCCTATTTTTGTAGAGGCCGTAAAAGACATTACTTTTAATGATGCCAAAAACATTCTACTAGGAGATCAACGTGCAGCAACCTCTTACCTAGAAAATAAGACACAGCAAGCACTTTACGATAAATTCAGTCCAGTGATTCAAAACAGTCTAGGAAAAGTAGGAGCAACAGACTTATGGAGCACAGCTATTACCCGATACAACAACATCCCATTTACTAACGAAGTAAATCCAGACCTAACTGACTATGTAACTCAAAAGGCTCTAGAAGGTGTTTTTAAGGTAATCTCTCAGGAAGAAATCGAAATAAGAAGTAAGGTAAGTTCCAGAGGAACAGACTTGTTAAAAAGAGTTTTTGCTTTACAAGACAAGTAAGTCGCTTTTCAAAACGCAACCTTTTCACTTTTTAGTCATCCTATAAGTGTCCATTCGGACATGGCAAGGGGTAAAAACTATGGCTGTTTACATTCATAGCTTTTTTTTATTAAAAGCATTAAGCCTCCTTCTATTATTATCCTACTACTCTTCCGGTTTACAGATATGAATACAGTTTTAACCTACGGGATTTAAACCTTAACCAATTGCTAGGATTAAAATTTTATGTATCTGATTATCATTACCTTAAAATTAAAATACCTTAGGAATGGAATATGGTTATAAATCATACGAAATGGATATCGAGAAGTTACAGGTACATGAAAAAGGATACAACTCTTTAATGAAACAGTCTTTTAACGCCGGTTTAAAAAACAGAACTTATAGCGATAAGCTGATTAATAGGGCTTTAGAACTCAGAAAAGAAATACATTTCTTAAGGTCTGAATTACTTACAGAAGCTTAAATCATTTACTGTTTTTACTATTATTGTGTAATGTCTCGATAAGATGCAGCATTTTTTTTATGCCTTTTTCTCTTAAATGATCTACTGGAAAAGTATCTAATCTATTGATTCTTATGATATGCAATACTTCCTCTTCTATATAATAATCTGACAAAAACTTGACATCTACTTCTAGTTTTTTGCCTTTAATCGTCAATTTAAATTGATCATCTCTTACCCAATGGAAAGCGTTTTTCCTAGTGGATTGAAAAATAAGATACCCTATGAGCAGTATATAGAGTAATCCCGTTGTATATAACGTAAAAATGTAATGCCTTGCTATTTTGTCTAAAATCTCAACAAATAAAATAGCGAAGGCCACAATGAAAGCAGGAAATATCCATTTAGGATAATCCTTATAGCGATCATTAAAAAAATAAAGTTTCTTTTTAGGTGTCACTATAACAATCCGCGGGCTTTGATCTCTAAATACTTGTTGATGGTATTTACTGTTAATTGTTGTGGCTCTGTCAGTATGGTTTGAATTCCATATTTATTCAATTCATTTACAATCAATTTTTTCTCATAGATAAATTTCTCTGCAATGGTTTTTTGATAGATATCTTGAGTAGATACTGCAGGCTGCTTAACCAATTCTTTGAGCTCTGTATTCTCAAAAAATATAACTACTAACAAATGATTTTTTGCTATCGCCTGAAGGTATGGAAGCTGCCTGTGCAAAGCGTCCATAGTTTCAAAATTAGTGTACAGCAATAATAGACTACGCTGCGTAATGGATCGCTTGATATCTATATACAATCTTGCAAAATCACTCTCTTTAAAATCGGTGTCTAAATTGTATAAGGTCTCTAATATCAAGTTCATTTGAGAAGCTCTTTTTTGAGCCATTACCTGATTAGAAACTTTATCAGAAAAACTAAACATCCCAGCCTTATCGCCTTTTTTAAGAGCAATATTTGAAATCACTAGTGTTGAATTGATCGCATAATCCACCAACTTCAACTCTTCAAAAGGCATTTTCATCACCCTACCTTTATCAATTACGGAGTAAACGGGTTGGGATTTTTCATCTTGGAATTGATTGATCATTAACTGATTTCGCTTGGCACTCGCCTTCCAGTTAATGTTGCGCACATCATCACCCTGAACATAATCTTTAATTTGTTCAAATTCCATGGTATGCCCTATTCTCCTTATCTTTTTAAGACCATAATCTCTTAACTTGTTCGTAAACGCCATCAACTCGTACTTGCGCAATTGCAAAAAAGACGGATAATTAGGCACCATGGCATCTTGGTTAAATGAAAATTTCCGTTGAGCAAACCCCAAAGTCGTACTCACAAAAATTTGCAGCCCACCAAAATGATACTCGCCTCGTTCTGTAGGCCTTACGGTGTAGGGGAATGTTTTAGAATCAGACTTCTGTATAATTTCTTTGATCTCAAAGCTCCTCTCCTGAAACTGAACTGGTAACTCATCAATGATTTTTATATGAATCGATGAGCTGTATTGATTCGATACCAATATGTCCACTGGATTCTTATCTCCATTGGAAAATTTATCAGGTAAGTTACGACTTGCTTTTATCGCATTTTTAGTCCTGTATAATAGCAAAATATCAAAAACAAGCAAGCCTATCATCACAAAGAACCCGATCTTCAAGTAATCGATCAAACGTTCAAAAAAGAACGCAAAGACAAATAACACGACTAGAATTCCCAGTGCGATAAAAAAGCGTTGTTGCAGATAAAGGCTTTTAAAAAATTTCTTCACTATCTAGGAATCTCTATGTTTTCTAAAATTTGTGCCACAGCTCTGTCTGCAGTAAGTCCTTCCATTTCTCGCTCTGGAGTAAGGATAATTCTATGACGCATTACAGCCGTAGCGATGTATTTGATATCGTCTGGAGTAACAAAATCACGTCCCATAATTGCTGCATAAGCTTTAGCACCATTCATAATCGCAATAGAAGCACGAGGTGACGCTCCTAGATAAAGGTTAGGATTGTTACGGGTATCTAAAATGATCTTTGCAATGTATTTAATCAAGTTATCTTCTATCACGATCTCCTTGACCGTTCGTTGGTATGTAGCGATTTCTTGAGCATTCATTACCGCATTTACAGTAGACTCAGCATCAATATTTTTACGAGCATGCTGATCTGTAAGAATTTGAATTTCTTCTTCTAGATTAGGGTAGCCTACGTTTATTTTAAACAAGAAACGGTCTAATTGTGCCTCTGGCAGCCTGTAGGTTCCTTCTTGTTCTATCGGATTTTGTGTTGCAAAGACCAAAAACGGCGCCTTTAAATCATACTCTTTTCCATCTATGGTCACTTGTCGCTCTGCCATGGCTTCAAAAAGTGCTGCTTGCGTTTTTGCTGGCGCTCGGTTGATCTCATCGATCAATATAATATTGGAAAATATGGGTCCTGGTTTGAACTCGAATTCATTATTTTTCATGGAGAACACTGAGGTTCCCAAGATATCTGACGGCATTAAATCTGGTGTAAATTGGATACGTGAAAAATCTACATCCAAAGTTTTAGCTAGCAGCTTTGCTGTTACAGTTTTAGCAACTCCAGGAACTCCTTCTATTAAGGAATGTCCGTTTGCTAGTATAGAAACGATCAGTAAATCGATCATCTCTTCTTGTCCAACGATCACCTTGCGCAATTCCTTTTTGATTTTATAAACTGCAGCGCTCAAGTGGTTTAAATCCAGTCTGTTTTTAAACTCTAAAGAGGAGGCTGGGTCTTCTGCTGTTGGTTGTTCCGCTTTCGCGAAAGCGGTATCATCACCTCCCTCTTCACTTTTTTGAACAAATTGCTCTTGTGCAGGCTCTTGTGGCGGCTGCCCCTGTGGTTGCTCTTGTGGCTTATTCCAGTCGTTATTATTTTCTTCCATTTCTTAATCTTTAAAAAAAGCGTCTATCTTTTTATTGAGTTGTTTTAATTCGTAATCACTGTGCACTGGCTTGTTACGTAAGTGATTGATGTAATCTATAATGTCTTTAGTTTGCTCTTGTGAAACAGTAGTTTTAACGGATAAACGCTGGATAAAAACAGCGTCCATCTTCTCGGTATTCACAAAATATTTTAATCTTAATTTTTGTAGAAAAAAGTTAATTTTCTTATGTATGATTCCGGACACATCACCACTTTGAAAATACAGATTCCCTATGGTTTTAGTGAACTCTACAGTGCTGTTTTCTAATGGGTTCACCACTGGAATAGGCCGCTGCTCCCGTTTTGCCTTGAATATAAAATACAACAAAATCGCACCTAAAGTAATGTACCAAGACCATTTCAATGCAGCGTTCGTAAGAATAAATCTCATAGGAGAAGAAACCACACGCCTTCCCGATTTTCCATAATCATCAAAGTATACTGGGCCATCATTAAGATAAGAAAAGACCTCGCTTACATATTGTTCTTTACCTTCCTGCAGCATGTAATAATTAGTAAAAGCAATAGGATTAAGATGGTAATAAATAGCTCCGTCTCCTACTTTTAATTCTATAAAGTTTGCTTGAGGCACTTGTCTAGATTTCGACTTTTCAATCGCATTTTTTATAATGCTTGGAGTAGAATCCTGTTCAGAACCAAATTCTTCTCCAAATATATTTTTTAGATATCCTTTTACAGGTTCAAATGGCAATACCTCACCGAGAACAGTGGTTCTAGTAGTGTCGTAACTAATAAAATGACGGTAACTACTCCCTTTTTGATATATGTAACTGCGGTTTTCAAACAAAGGATTATTTAATCGTACTCGAACCGTATCTTCTTCGTAGTAACTGTAATAACGGTTGGATTCTAATTTTAAAGAATCTCCAAAAGCTCCCGTAACACTTTGGGTGGAAACAAAAACTTTGTTACCTCGCTCTGCAAACTCCATAAGATGATCCATCTCTGTTCTATCAAATCCTAGGTAATTATTAATAAAGATATAATTAGCGTTCGTCTCGTCTTTGTGTTTTTTCAGGAAACTAACTGGATCTACTTTTATGCTTTCCACTTCTTCATCAAAGAGCTCATCCAGTTGATCGTATAGCACGTAGGCGCCATAAGGAATTTTATCGCCGCTGGTATAACTCTCTTCCCAGCTTAATGGTTGTGGTGTGATGACTTCCAGAAGCAGCAACAAGGCTACAACACCAAATATGATATAGAGGTATGTTTTAGATTTCTTATCCATCAGGCAGCTCTATTTTTAAGTATTTGAAATTCTGCTACGGCTTCTCGGTAGGATTCTTCCTCTATAGGGAATTCTCCATACCAGACATGATCATATAAATAGGATACTTTTTTAAAGTGTTCTTTAGTTTCTAAATTTTTAAGTTCTTTGTAATAATCCGTATTGGTTTTTTGAAAGTCCCATTCAATTAAATTTTGGGCACTCAGACTTTTTAACATCGCTAAATATTGATAACGCACCGCATTTCTATAATTTCCTTCTCGTTCGTTGTTTTGAATGAGGTCTGTAAAGTCTATTTCTTCTATGTGGGTTTCTTCTATAACGACACTACTGGTCTTCCTAGTTGTTCTCCCAAAAAGTTTAGAAGCGTTCTCATTACCTAGCAGCTTCACAATCATAAAAATAACAACTGCCCCAATAAGAAAGTAGAACACATAAGTCAGAATTTTAATGGTAAGTGGCGATAGTGTAAAGCCAAATATATCTTGAATTCCTTCAATCAACCAACTTACCAACCTACTGAAGAGGTTTTGGCTGCTCGTTTGCGTGCGTTCATAATTGAACTCTCCACCAGAGTATTCTTCTTTTAAGTCCTGATCTATTTTACGTACGCTAAGGTCTCTAGTATCGTAATTTCTTCCCAAGGTATCAACTATTTCAACAGGCTGCTGCTCAATTTCTTGAATTAAAGTCTCCATAACTTGAGACTTTCCCATATTCGAAAAAACGAGTGCCATAAACACGATGAATACGTAAGGTCTATTCCTCATTCTCAACTCCTAATTTAGAAATTCGACTCTTTAAAAATACATTGTACTTGATCTCGTGCAAATTAAAATACAGGTAGCCCATCACAAACATGATCAGAAAGAAGGTCAGTATTCCTGTAATGCTATTGATGGCATAAAAGAAAAATTCTACCCCTTTAATAAAAATATTATCTTCTAATTCTAGATTATCTTCTGCACTGTTATAACTGTAAAACCCTATAATGAGGGCTGGTAACAATTGAAATAAAGTAGAAGTAAGATAAATAAGGACTGTAGTGATAAAGGAAACTCCTAAAGCTTTCCAGTATTTAGAAAACAGCATTTCCCATCCTTTTCCTAAAGCAGCTACGGCGTCTAGGTGCTCATCATAAGCATAAGAAAACATGCTCATACCTATCCAAGTAAAATAGGAAATCAGAATAATGGGAAATATGATAAGTACTCCTACTATAGGTATGATAATAGCTATAACAGAAACTATAGATACTGGTATGATCGCAATTCCACCTATCAATAGGATCAGAAACATGCCTCCAAATTTCCTTTTAGCAAAATGAAACACTTCTTTATAATTTGGGTTATTCCTACCATCTCTTTCGTACAATCGCAAATAAACACCTGCTAAACTTGCATTTAAAAGGATCACAATCACATTAATAACAAAACCTACGACACTAGCCGCAATACTAGTTTCTAGCGAGCCAGACATCGCCTGATCGAGGTAAGAACCATTTGACAACGCTATTAACGCATCCAGGCCTGTATCTGCAAGATAATTAGTCAAAAAAAGTATGATGATAAAAATAAAGTTATAAGTAATAAATACCTTAAAAATATTTTTATGATCCCCTTTTAAAAAATCAAAATAGGCAGTTATTACTCCGCCAAAATCCCTACGCAGCCTAGGCTCTATGTATTTGTTCATATTTGTTTTTAACTATTCTAGGATAAATCCCGTAATACCATATAATTAAAGCTGCACTTCCTATTACAATCACCCAGTTGAGTACAGCAGGCATAAAAGCATATCTAGTAATAAAACCTTCTATAAAACCTGCTAGGATAAATAAAGGAATAGTACTTACCATCACTTTTAAACCAGCTTTTGCACTTTTTATTAATGAATATTTACGTTCGTAAGTACCAGGAAACAGTATTCCGTTTCCTAAGATTATACCAGCAGCACCGCAAACTACTATGATAGAAAGTTCTATAGTACCGTGCAACATAATAACACGCCAAGCCTCTATAGTCACTCCTTCTTTATAAAACATGGTAAAAAATGCACCTACCATAATACCATTACTAAAAATCACATATAAAGACCCGATAGAGGTAAGGAAACCTAGCGCAAAACACATCATTCCTACTCTTATATTATTAATAGTAATTCCTAAAAACATACCACCTTGACCACTATCCTGGTAAACAGCTGTTGGGTTTCCTGCCTCTATATTTTCTAAGGTCATGTTTACGTAGCCGTCTCCCAAGATTAACCTTACAAAACTATCATCAAAGAGCGTACTTATAGTACCTATAAATACGGCGACAGCAAAAGCTAGAATAGCTAAAAGAAATTCTTTTTGATAACTTGAAAAAAATAATGGAAAATCCGTCTTAAAGAACTTTACAATGCTATTTTTGCTCTCCTTCTTATTGATATATATCTTTTGATGTGCCTGACTCGCTAGCGAATTTAAATACTTCAACGTATTTGAATTTTCATAATAGGTCTGTGCATAAGCAAGATCATTAGTAAGATGGATATACAAGTCAGATAAATGATCTGGATTGATCTTTATAGGAGCATCTAATGCTCTTTCAAAGGCAATCCATTTTTCTTTATTTTGCTTGACGAAAGCAGCTTCACGCATGGGCTATTTTTTTAATAAAGATATAAACTTACAACCGTATGTCAAATACTGCAATTAACACGGCACAAAATGTAAACATTGAATATGAATTTGCTGGTGTAGGAAAGCGCATTATAGCTTTTTTACTCGATGCCGTCGTACTAATTATCTACATCATTGCAGTGTCACTAACGGTTTACAAAGCGGTAGGCTTATTTGATCAAAATAACGTTTTAGGAATACGCGAGTTATCGCTTCTACCTGTTTTTTGTTATTCCCTAGTCATGCATCTTGTTTTTAATGGCCATACGGTAGGGAAATTTATCATGGGAATTAAAGTAGTTAAAGAAGATGGCTCTCCCGCTAGACTTTCTGATTTTCTAATAAGATGGATCTTAAGACTTATAGATATCGTTTTATTCCTTGGCACCGTAGGAGTAGTAGCCATTTTATTTTCGGAAAGAAAACAACGATTGGGCGACATAGCGGCAAAAACGATTGTTATCAATACTAGAAAGAGTACTAAAATCTCTCATACTATTCTAGAAGACCTGGATCCTGATTACCAACCACAATTTCAAAATGCTTATATCCTTTCTGATGCTGACGTGAATGAGATCAAAGACATTTACCGTCTCGCTGGAGAAAGTCGTGATTATATGACTTTACGAGAACTGCGCATCAAGATAGAATCACTTCTAAATACACAATCAGACTTAAGAGACGGTGTTTTTATACGCACGATTCTTAAAGACTACACCTACTTAACTCAAGGACGATGAATTTTATAGAAGCTATTGATTTTTTAGGAACCATAGCATTTGCCATTTCTGGTGCTTTAGCAGCTTTCTCAAAAAAATTAGACCCTTTTGGTATTGTAATTATTGCCTTCGTCACTGCTGCTGGCGGTGGTACGTTAAGAGATATCCTTATAGGTGTTGAGCCTATTTCATGGATGCGCAATATGACTTTGATTTATACTATTTTGGCCTGTGTTGTAGTCACTTTCTTTTTTAGGAAGTACTTATTAAAACTGCGTACCACGCTCTTCTTATTTGATACGATAGGAATAGGGCTTTACACTGTTGTAGGTCTAGAAATGGGGCTCAAAGCAGGATTACACCCATTAATTTGTATTGTACTAGGTTGTATTACAGCTTGTTTTGGTGGTGTGATAAGGGATATTTTAGTGAATGAAATTCCGGTGATTTTCCGTAAAAATGTTTATGCAACCGCTTGTATTTTGGGTGGTGGGGTTTACTTTATACTTCTAAAATTTGAATTGCCAAATGGGATCGTTTTCCCTGCCTCAGGGATTACTGTTATCGCCATAAGGATACTATCTGTCGTGTTTAAAATCAACCTACCATCACCTTATCCTAAAGAAGAACGGATAGAATAATTACACGATAGTTCTACTTTCCTGCCTTGCCTGCCGGCAGGCAAGGCAGGAAAGTGGAACAACTCAAAATATCTTAATCTTTCCCAGCCTTAAAAAGGTAATCTTTCTCTGCTTTAGAGAGGGATTCATAACCGCTAGAAGAAATTTTATCCAAAATGGAATCTACTTTTCCTTGATCTGTAGATTTTGCAGCAGCAGACTTGGAAGCCTTGTTATTGCCTTTATAGACGGTTTTCATCTTTGCTTTACGCTCTGATTTTGTTGTATTGAAAGTAGATTTGAAAAGGTTGGTAAAATAGTCGCCTATTTTTGCAAAACCCTCTAGAATATCTATCCCATCTTTCATACGTATGGCAGTATAATAACCTACTCCCGCCCCTGCGAGATGTGCCAGACTGCCGCCTGTATTCAATTGTAAGGCTACCATAGCTAGATTAGATGCTAAGAAAAAATAAGCAAAATATTTCAACTTGATATTTACAAATATGAGTCGGTATTCGGACTCGGGAAAGTACGAACAAGCAAAAAATATCAAAGCAAAAACTCCTGCACTAGCACCTATCATGCTACCTCCTCTAAAGAATCCAGGCAATAAACCAGTTGCAACTATAAAAGAAATGGATCCTGCTAAAACTCCTAAAAAGAATAGAGACAGCAACTGTCTGCTCTTAAATATATTTAAGACATACCTTCCAGCAATGTAAATTCCAAAAGCATTCCCTATAAAATGCCATAAATCTTCATGAAGAAAGCCATAACTAATCCAGCTCCAAGGCTGTAATAAGGCAGGTAAAAAACCTTTGGGTAATACCAATTGCATATAGGCTGGTTCATAGGCGCGACTCAAAATCCAACCTAATAAGGTGGTGAAAAATAGAATCGTAATGAGTCGACCACTCGTATCAAACGCATCGTATTTTGCTTTGAATTTATCCCAAATATTCATAACTAATTGATTCTGTATTTATCCATATCATTTCTCTTCCAATACCATACCATTATAAATCCAAATATTGCTCCACCTATATGCGCCAGATGTGCCACATTTGCACTACTAGCTATAATCCCGAAGGTAGCCAGTAATTCTTTGATCATGTAGAACCCTATCAAATATTTAACTTTTATAGGAATAGGGATTGGGAATAATACCAACTTCTCGTTAGGATACAGCCATAAAAACGCTGCCATAATGCCATACACAGCACCACTGGCACCTACCGATGGAATTCTATAACTAGTGGCCATAAAATAAGCATTGTTAAAGGTAAAACTATAGAAGTCTACCACAGCAACGGTAAGAAAAGCACCTATTCCACACATTAAATAGAAGAATAAAAATCGTTGAGACCCCATCCATCTTTCGATTGCTGGTCCTAAAAAAAGTAGCGCAATCATGTTACCTAGCAAATGCGAAATATTAAAACTATGCATAAACATATGCGTTATGGGCTGCCAGATTTTAAAATTAGGATTCTTAAAAAACCACAAAGCAAATGTCCCAAATAAATCTTGAGCAAAAAAGGTGATTCCAATGTAAACAACTACGTTAAGAATAATCAGATTCTTAACCATGGGTGATAAATTAAAATTGAACATCTAGTTGAATTTTGAGTTTAAACTATCTCCAGATAGATTGATAAATATTTTCTTTCCAGAAGCGGTGATTTCTGGCTCTTTGCAGGCAAACAATTCGTCTACTAAGTTTTCCATCGCTTCACTATTCAATACCTCCCCTGTTTTAATAGACATAGTTGCAGCCATAGTCTGTGCGAGTCTGTCTGCTGGGGAATAGGTGTTTTCTGGTAAATCCTGTTGCTCTTTTGCAATAACAGCCTCTAAAACAAAAGGGACATCCTTTTCTTTTAATTCTAATGGAAGCCCCTCGATCTCTACCACATTGTGTTCTAATGTTTTAAATAAAAACCCTGTATGTTCTAGTTCTTCTTGCAAATTGATAAGAACAGCCACTTCATCTGCAGGCAAATTGATCTTAATAGGGAAAAGCAATTGCTGGCTTACTCCGTTTTGTACCGTAAGTTGTCTTAATAATTTTTCATAAAGAATACGTTCATGTGCGCGTTGTTGATTCACCACCAGCAACCCACTTTTTAAAGTGCTGATCACAAACTTGCGCTGCAACTGAAAAATATTGCGCTGTTCTACCTCAGCTTGTTGGAACATAGAAGAAGAAGATTCTTCTGTATGGGTCTCGTCAATAAGCTGTGTCCTTTCTTCTATCCCTGCATACAAGGCTTCCCATGGCCGCGCTGGTGGCTTTTGAAAAGAAGATGTTTGATAAGATTTATTGGTATTGCTCTCTTGCTGGAAGGGATTAAAATCTGGATTTACTTCTATCTTAGGAACCTGCGAGTGTGCATTTTTTGCAACATCATAAGGCACTTCATATTGCTTTTCTTGATGAAAATCAATAGCATTTACCGAAAACTGCCCTAAAGCATGCTTGACACTTGCTCTAAGAATCGCATACAAACTGTGCTCATCGTCAAATTTCACCTCTGTTTTTGTAGGATGAATATTAATATCTACACTATCTCGAGGAACAGTGAGGTATAAAAAATACGACGGGTTTGATTTATCTTTTAAAAGACCTTCAAAAGCACTGGCTACCGCATGATTCAAATAATTGTGCTTAACAAATCTATTATTTACAAAGAAGTATTGAAGACCGCGAGTTTTTCTAGCAAATTCGGGCTTTCCTATAAAACCTTTGACCGTCATCAACTCGGTTTCTTCTTCTACAGGAACTAGTTTTTCATTAGTCTTAGATCCCATAATCCCAACAATGCGCTGTCTGTAAGTGCTTTTTACCAAGTTAAACAAAGAAGTATCGTTGTGAGCAAAACTCATCGCTACTTCTGGATGTACCATGGCTACTCGGTGAAATTCATCGGTAATGTTGCGCAATTCTACTTGGTCTGATTTGAGAAACTTTCTTCTGGCGGGTACGTTATAAAATAAATTACGCACACTAATCATGGTTCCTTGAGAAGTGACTACTGGTTCTTGTCGAGTAACTTTACTTCCTTCTATTTCTAATAGGGTACCTAAATCGTCTTCTTGTCGTTTGGACTTTACAGAGACTTGTGAAATGGCAGCAACTGAAGCAAGTGCTTCTCCTCTAAAACCTTTGGTGTACAGATTAAAAAGATCATCTGCAGTGGATATTTTTGATGTGGCATGACGTTCAAAAGCCATGCGAGCATCTGTCATGCTCATTCCGTTTCCATTATCAATTACTTGGATCAACGTTTTACCAGCATCTTTGATAATCAGTTGTACTTGTGTAGCGCCAGCATCGATAGCGTTTTCTAGTAATTCTTTAACCACACTGGCCGGTCGTTGCACCACTTCTCCAGCCGCTATTTGATTAGCAACGTGATCTGGTAATAATTTTATAATGTCTGACATGAAGTCAATTAAAATCTAAAGATGGATAAATCAAAATCGATGATCCAGAGAAATAGGAGTACTAGAATAGCTATAATAATCAAAAGTCTTCTTTTTACTACTACATCTGCTCCTTGTTTAAGATCTTGAATCGCATTGCCGAATTTACCTTTTAAGCCTACATTTTGAACCGTAGAGCGTTGATCATCAAACCTGTGTTTGATCTCAAAAGGCTTTGTACCCGTACTATTTTTATAGTAACGTGGCTCATAATCGTATTTTTTATTCTTTCTGCGACCTATCAATCCCATAACCTCTGGTATTTTACAAATTTAACGAATACTCGTTAGACCTAGTGCAAAGATTGTTCCCAATAAAAACTAAATAAAAGTAAAAATAAAATCAAGAAAAAAACCAGCAGATCCTAGATAGATTTGGTAGTTGCTAGTTCTTTTATTTACAACATTTTACATCCAAACTCTCTAGGATGACAGGTCGCTGTTTACAAATATTTCAATGGACTTCTATTTATCAAAGCAAGCGATTGAATACACCAGCTTACTCCCTATATATTTCGGAAGCGAGAATATCAAACTACTACTTTATACCAACATTCCTAACAAAGTGTAGCATCTACCTGAAAACTGAGACTGAAACTAAGAATACATTTTATCTCTCAATTCCTTGATCTTTTTATCGTCCATATATTCTTCAAAAGTAGTATAACGATCAATCGCTCCATTAGGCGTTAATTCGATTACACGATTACCCACAGTTTGAGCAAATTCATGATCATGAGTAGTTAAAAGCACCGTTCCTTTAAAGTTCTTAAGACTGTTATTTAGGGCTTGGATAGATTCAAGATCTAAGTGGTTAGTAGGCTCATCTACCATAAGAACGTTAGCTCTTTTCATCATCATGCGAGATAGCATACAACGTACTTTTTCTCCTCCAGAAAGTACACGAGCACTTTTTAAAGCTTCTTCTCCAGAGAAAATCATTTTACCTAAGAAACCTCTGATATGAACTTCTTCTCTTTCCTCTTCTGTTTGCGCATACTGTCTCAACCAGTCTACTAAGTCCATGTCTACATCAAAAAACTCTGAGTTATCAACAGGTAAATAGCTTTGAACTGTCGTAACACCCCAATTAAAAGCTCCAGAATCTGCAGTTGCACGATCATTTAAAATATTGTAAAATAAAGAAGTTGCGCGGCTATCTCTAGAAAAAATAACGACTTTATCACCTTTAGCAAGGTTGATGTCTATATCTTTAAAAAGAACTTCTCCATCTACGGACCCCGTAAGCTTCTCTATATTGAGAATTTGGTCTCCAGCTTCACGATCTCTATCAAAAATAATCGCTGGATAACGTCTAGAGGAAGGTTTGATTTCAGAAATGTCTAATTTATCTATCATCTTCTTACGAGAAGTAGCTTGTTTAGACTTAGCCATGTTAGCACTAAATCGCGCAATAAACTCTTGCAGTTCTTTTTTCTTGTCTTCGGCCTTTTTATTTGCTTGCTGACGCTGTCTTGCGGCTAGTTGTGAGGACTCGTACCAGAAAGTATAGTTACCACTGTATTGATTGATTTTACCGAAATCAATATCGGCTATATTGGTACATACGGCATCTAAAAAGTGTCTGTCGTGCGAAACTACGATTACCGTATTTTCATAATTTGCTAAAAAGTGTTCTAACCATGCGATCGTTTCATAATCCAAATCGTTAGTAGGCTCATCCATTACCAGCACGTCTGGAGTACCAAAAAGTGCTTGTGTCAACAAAACACGCACCTTTAATTTATTGTCCATATCACTCATTAAGGTAGCATGATATTCTTCTCCTATTCCTAAGTTAGAAAGAAGCGATGCTGCAGCGCTGTCTGCATTCCAACCGTCCATTTCTTCAAAGGCTACTTGAAGCTCTCCTATTTTATCTGCATTCTCGTCGCTATAATCTGCGTAGAGTGCGTCAATCTGTGCCTTTAACTCATAAAGAGGCTTGTTTCCTTTAAGAACTGTTTCCAGAACGGTATCCTCATCGTGGGCATTGTGATCTTGCTCAAGAACAGACATTCTTTTGCCTGCCTCTAGATTTACATGACCACTGGTAGCATCCATTTTACCAGTAAGAATTTTAAGGAAAGTAGATTTACCTGCCCCATTTGCACCTATAATCCCGTAGCAATTACTACCACCGAATTTTGCATTTACCTCGTCAAATAATACGCGCTTACCGAATTGTACCGATAAATTAGAAACCGTTAACATAAATTGATTTTTGAATTTGCAAAAATACTCATTCTATGGAGTTTAAAAAAAACTCTTTGCCATCAATTTAACAAGGCATTAACTGCACTTTTAGATCAATAAGCCTTTTTTTGTAACAACCGCAATATGTTTAGTGTCTTTATGTTTGAAAAAATATCGCTTTCGCGAAAGCGTAACCATAACATTCCTCTTACTATTTACACAATAGCGTGTCTGCTATTACTCTCCAGTTGTGGAAATGATCATCAAGGTGAGACTACTTCTATAGTGCTTACTGGAAAGATTATTAATCCACGAACAGATCATGTAATTTTAATAAATTATTCTGGTATACAAGACACTTTAAAATTAGATGCAAAAGGCGTGTTTATCAAAACGTATAAAGATATAAAGCCCGGACTATTCACCTTCGTACATACTAACGAATACCAGTCTTTCTATCTAGGTTATGGAGATACATTGAGATGGCGATTGAACACAAAAGCGTTTGATGAATCGCTGGCTTTTACTGGAGCGGCTGCAAAGGAAAACAATTATCTCATTGACTTATTTTTAGAAATCGAAAAGAGCAATAGAAGCTTGTTAAGTGAATCCCAAAGAGAGCCTAATAACTTTAAAGAAATGATCGATCGTCTTACAGAGATGAGGATCAAAAAATTAAAACAAGCCGCAAAAAAAGATAACTTCCAAGATCATTTTGTTGAAAACACTATTAAAATTATAAAATTCAATGGCTGGTCAGGACTGGAGCGATACGCCTATACTCATTATGGTAAAAACGAAATTCTCCAAAGCGATGTATTGCCTTCTAATTTTTATTCTTATCGACAACATCTAGAAATATGTGACAGAGAATTGCTTAACAATTATGCCTACCGGCCTTATGTCATTTCTTTAGTCTCTAATATTGCTTTATACAACTGTGCTCGTAAACACGGTTCTGGAAAAACGGTTGATAGAACAGGATATGAGTATCGCAAAGAAAAACTTCATGTCATCGATAGTCTCTTTACAGATCAGGAACTTAAAGGACTGTTTGCAGGAATAGAAACAAGAAACTTTATAAGAAACAGAAAAAATGCTGCCGAAATCAGTGATTTAGTTTCTGAGTTTCTGGAGATATCTGAAGATAAGCTTCTTAATGATAACATTACTAAAATGGCAGCGACCTATATGAACTTAGATCCTGGCAATAAACTTCCTAATTTTGAATTGTATCAATACAACAATAAAATCACTGATTTATCTTCACAAGTGAAAGGTTTAGGAGTGCTATTTTATTGGTCTAATAAAAACGAATCATACGCACTGCGCATTCATAAAAAAGTAAACGAATTAAGAGAAAAGTATCCTGAAATCAATTTTATAGGTATCAATCTTGATGATCCTACCAGCGGTGTATGGCATGAGGCAAGTGTGAAATTTGGTTTTAATAAATCTTCTGAATTTCAGCTAGTAGATAATCAGTCTATCAGTAAGCAACTTGCTCTAAGAAATGACAATCGCAGTATGGTAGTTGCTCCAGGGCTTACTATTCTAGATCCTAACATTAACCTATTTCATTACCAGATAGAAACCACCTTATTGGGATACCTAAGTAGGTAGTCACTCCTTTTAAAAAATAAAAGCGATCTACATATAAATTTAGATCGCTTTTATTTTTAGAAAACCACTTACTTATGAATTTCCTTTTTCATAATCAGCAAGGAATTTTGCAAGACCTATATCTGTTAATGGGTGCTTTAACAATCCTTCTATAGAAGAAAGTGGACCAGTCATGACATCTGCTCCTAGTTTTGCACAATCAATGATATGCATGGTATGTCGTATTGATGCAGCAAGAATTTGTGTCTCAAAACCGTAGTTGTCATAAATCATTCTTATCTCGGCAATAAGATTTAAACCATCTGTGCTGATATCATCCAGTCTACCTATAAACGGAGAAACATAAGTGGCTCCTGCTTTTGCAGCAAGTAATGCTTGTCCTGCACTAAATACAAGTGTCACATTTGTTTTAATTCCTTTATCTGTAAAATACTTACAAGCCTTCACACCATCTTTGATCATAGGCAGTTTTACCACTATCTGATCGTTGAGAGCTGCAAGAGCTTCTCCTTCTCTAACCATTCCCTCAAAGTCTGTAGAAATAACTTCTGCACTGACATCTCCATCTACCAACTCACAGATCTTTTTATAATGGTTGATAATGTTTTCTTCCCCTGTTATTCCTTCTTTAGCCATAAGAGAAGGGTTTGTGGTTACTCCATCGAGAATACCCATATCTTGGGCATCTGCGATTTGTTCTAGGTTTGCGGTATCTATAAAAAATTTCATCGTTGTGTGTTAAGATGTTAATTATAACTGTCCTACAAAAATGGAGATTACCTTTCTTAAATAAGTATTTTTATAGAATTAAATATGATTATTTTTTAACAAGCCATTTTCATCATGACCAGAATTACAAAATACTCATTTGCTGCTATATCCATTTTATTTCTAAGCAGCAGCTGTAGTCTATTCCAGCCTATAAATGCTAAGAAAAAGGTGGAAGTTGCCGATTCCACGCCTCCAGGAACTTTAATGTTAACAGAAATTCTGTACATAGACCGGGTACCGGTTACTAATTCCATGTATCAAGAGTTTTTAAATCACTTAGAAAATTACTGGTCTTTATCAAAACATGAAAAGATGAAGGAGTTACCGCATTATGGACTTGATAAAGATGTTGTTTTTGAACCTCAAACGGGGAGCCGCGAGTTATTTAGAGAAGCCAGTCTTCAAAATCCGCAAGAAATGCTTACCAATAAATTAAGTATGGAAAATTATTACACCAGTCCCTTTTTTCAGTCACACCCTGTTGTAAATGTATCTAAAAAGCAAGCTGAATTATTCTGCTTATGGCGTACTGACATTGTAAATGCCGTATATGCGATAAAAAGCAACAGCGCATCGCAACGAGCTCGTTTTCCTTATAAAGTGCTATACAGGTTACCCACGGAGCCTGAAATGATCAGGGCTCAAAACAAACTGGATCGCGAGTTTAAACTGTTTAAATATCAAAATCAGATATATGCATATACAGGAAATTTTGATCTCTTTAGTAAAATGCAAGACAACACGGGCCAGATGACCATCATGGAAATCAAAGAAATAGGAAAGAACAAGACCTACAACTCCATGCTGGATCGCAACCTTTCTTACTATAATCAACAGGAATTGAAAACTGGTTTTAGATGTATTTGTGAAGTTACTAAATAGACATTATCTCGATTTGTTTAAAAGTTCTAAAAATGCTAGAAAAAACGAGATAATTATTTATGCGCTCTAATTATTTCCGTATATCTTCCTTATTTGATAAACGTGACAATCTAGTAAAACGCTCTTTACAGCCGGTTTGATTACCTCTATATCCAACATGCTGCTGACTAAATTTATGCAACATAGATAAACGGAGTATAGTAGTCCTATACTATTTGTTCGATTTTACTCACTAATTTTCACAGCTTTCCAATAAATTAGTAGTATTCTCATCATCCATATTTGATGACAAATCACTTATATCCCTACTATTACTGCCAACCAATTATTAGGTTTATATTTTCATTAGAGCCTTATGAAAAATTTAGTCCATTGCTCTTCTAGAACTCCACCATTAAAGATCATAATTCCATCGAGATATTAAAACTATGTCTTATCTGTTGCAGCTAAAAAGATATAACAAATATTTATGATAGTATTACTATCGATATTGCGTGTATTACTATATTTTTGAATCAATAAATACTTATGTTTAAGAAAGTTATAATTCTATTAGCATCAACTATCTCTTTAGTAGGATATGCTCAAGTGGAATCATCACAAACTGGTTCTTGGTATATGTATTTCTATAACGCAAAGTTAAAAGAGTCTAATTGGGGAATACAAGGAGATCTTCAATATCGAGACTGGCAAGGCTTAGGTGATTTGGAACAACTGTTACTAAGGTCTGGGATTACTTATAGTCCAGATAATTCGCCTATTTTATTTACCGCAGGTTATGCCAATATTACAACTGGCGACTTTGGCAATTCTGATGAAACAAGTGCCGAAAATCGGGTATACCAAGAAGCGCTTCTGCCTCAAAAATTAGGAGAGAGATTTTATATTACCCATCGTTTTAGATACGAACAACGATGGGTGGAAGATCAAGACTTTAGAACAAGATATCGTTACAATCTATTTCTAAATGTACCTATTAATAAAACAGATCTCAGCAAGAATGCTATTTATTTAGCCCTGTACAATGAAGTATTTATAAACGGACAGACCTATATAGGAGAAAATCGCGCTGTAGAACTTTTTGACAGAAATAGAACCTATTTAGGAGCTGGGTATTCCTTAACAAATAAAATGAGATTACAATTGGGCTGGATGAATCAAAAAACAGTAAACTGGGGTAAAGGCCAGCTCCAATTCAGTTTACACCATACGTTTTAACAACTAACATTTAAAATCAAACGAAATGAAAAAAACAATTAGAATCATGATGTCGGCTTTATTAATGAGTAGTCTAATAGCTTGTAATCACAAGGCAGAAGAAACAGTTGAAAATCCAACTAGTAACAAATTACAAGAGATGGAAACATCTGTAACAAGTATTCTAACCGCTGAAGAACAAGCAAACATGACCGCAGACGAAATCATAGAGCGTCTGAAAAAAGGAAATCAGAATTTTGTAAATAACAACCTAACTACAAGAGACCATTCAGAGCAAAGGAGACTTGCTGCTATAGGTCAATATCCAAAAGCAATCGTTCTTTCTTGTGTAGATAGTCGTGTACCTGTAGAAGATGTTTTTGATCTGGGTATAGGAGATATTTTTGTAGCTCGTGTTGCTGGAAATATTGAAAATGCTGATATTGTAGGTTCTATGGAGTTTGCAACTGCTGTTGCAGGTTCTAAAGTAATAGTTGTAATGGGGCATACTTCCTGCGGCGCAGTTCATCACGCTATAAATAATACCGATGCTGCTGGATTAGGTATGGTTAATCTTCAAAATTTATTGAACGAGATAAGACCTGTTCTTGATGCTCACAAAAACGTAGTGCACTCCTCAAAAAACACAGAGTTTGCAAACATGATTATAGATGAAAATGTCGCTAAAACAGTTGCTGATATAAAAGAAGTGAGCCCTACTTTAAATAAAATGCATGATGACAGAAAAATTAAGATTATAGGAGCTGTTTATAATATGGAAACAGGAAAAGTAGTTTTTAAATAACCATATTTTCAACAAAGTATAAAAACAGAGGCCTTAATAACCTCTGTTTTTTTTATCTATCGTTTTACTATTCATTGCTATTATCTTTTATTTTTGGCTTCTTAAAATAATCCTATGAGTATATTTTATTTATTGATAGGCTTGGTACTTCTAGTAATAGGTGGTGAATTTTTAGTTCGCTCCTCAGTAGGCCTGTCCTTAAAACTTCATCTTTCTAGAATGATCATTGGCCTTACGGTGGTTTCTTTTGCTACCAGTGCTCCAGAACTTATAGTCAGTATTCAATCAGCATTAGACGGTTTATCAGGACTTGCACTGGGAAACGTTATCGGTTCTAACATAGCAAATATTGCTTTAGTCTTAGGGACTACAGCTTTAATTGCTCCACTAGCTATTAATAGAGACTTTTTTAAGTTCAATTGGCCCTGGATGATGGGTTTTAGCATTCTATTATACATTTTACTCCTTTCAGGAAATAATTTGGTGCGTTGGGAAGGAGCTATTTTATTAAGTGCTATAGTTGTTTTTCTTATTTTACTGATTAGAAGAGCTCGCAAAGACCCAGAGGCCGCAGGTGTAGAAGAAGAATTACAAGAAGCCAAATGGTGGAAAATTTTTCTGTTTTTATTTCTAGGAGGTATGGCATTATGGCAAGGAAGTGAATTACTAGTTCAAGGCGCTGTAGATATAGCCGCTAGATTAGGTATTCCTGAAAGTATTATTGCCGTTTCTATGGTTGCCATAGGAACTTCTGTACCAGAACTTGCCGCCTCTATTATAGCAGCTTTGAAAAAAGAAAAGGCTATTTCGCTAGGTAACCTTATAGGATCTAATATATTCAACATAGGTTCTGTATTGGGAATTACTGCCTTGATCCAACCCATACAAATTGAAGAAAAGGGAATGGGTTTGTTAACTAATGATATTTACTGGATGTTGGGTATTGCATTTGCGCTGCTACCCTTGGCTTTTTTACCTAAAGCCTACCACATCTCTAGATACAAAGGAATCCTTTATTTAGCGGTCTACTTGCTATTTATCTATTCAGCCTTCTCTACCCTATAAATTATAGGGTTTGTTTACAAAAATTATAATATTGTTGATATTTAACCTCGTTTTTTTTAGGGCTAGATTATCATATTATAGTATTTTTGCAGCAATCTTTCAATAATAAACACACAACAGATGTCTACATTAAGATTTCAAGCTCTAAAAGAAACACTCAATCGCAAAGAAATTGCTGTTAATGAACCCGCAAGACGAAGCGATATTTTCGGAAAAAACGTCTTCGGCAAAGGTGCTATGCGCCAGCATTTAAACAAAGATGCTTACAAAAGCGTGCAAGACGCCATCGTTAACGGTAGTAAAATTGATCGCAATATTGCTGACCATGTTTCTACAGGAATGAAGGAATGGGCGATTCAAAACGGCGCCACTCATTACACACACTGGTTCCAACCTCTAACAGGAGCCACTGCAGAAAAGCACGATGCATTCTTTGAATTAGAAATGGATGGAACTGTAATGGAAAAATTTGGTGGTGGACAACTCGTTCAACAAGAGCCAGACGCCTCTTCTTTCCCTAATGGCGGAATCAGAAACACATTTGAAGCTCGTGGTTATACGGCGTGGGATCCTACATCTCCAGCTTTTATCATGGGAACTACACTTTGTATTCCTACTGTTTTTGTAGCCTACACTGGTGAAGCATTAGATTATAAAACGCCTCTTTTAAGATCCTTACAAGCGGTTGACAGCGCAGCAACTGATGTATGTAAGTATTTTGATAAAAATGTATCTAAAGTGGTTGCTACTTTAGGATGGGAACAAGAGTATTTCCTTATCGATAGCGCACTAGCTGACTCTAGACCAGATTTACAATTAGCTGGTCGTACTTTATTAGGGCACTCCTCTGCAAAGGGACAGCAACTAGATGATCATTACTTTGGTGCTATTCCTACACGTGTATTGAACTTTATGCGTGATATGGAAACAGAATGTATGCTTCTAGGTATACCTGTAAAGACACGTCATAATGAAGTAGCCCCTAATCAGTTTGAGTTGGCTCCTATTTTTGAAGAGGCCAACCTTGCTGTAGATCACAACTCCTTACTTATGGATGTGATGAGAAAAGTAGCTTCAAGACACTTTTTCAAAGTATTATTCCATGAGAAGCCATTTGCAGGAGTAAACGGTTCTGGAAAACACAACAACTGGTCACTAGCTACTAATACTGGAGTAAACTTACTTTCTCCTGGTAGTACGCCTATGAAAAACCTTCAATTCTTAACTTTCTTTGTCAATACGATTAAAGCAGTTCACGATCATGAAGAATTGATCAGAGCAACTATCGCTAGTGCATCAAACGACCACCGACTAGGGGCAAATGAAGCACCACCAGCAATTATATCTGTATTTATTGGTTCTCAGTTAACAAGAGTTCTTGACGAGTTGGAAAAAGTAACTGACGGAAAACTTTCTCCAGAAGAAAAAACAGACCTCAAACTAAACGTAGTAGGTAAAATCCCAGAAGTAATTCTTGATAATACCGACCGTAACCGTACTTCTCCTTTTGCTTTTACTGGGAATAAATTTGAATTACGCGCCGTAGGTTCTACAGCAAACTGTGCCAACCCGATGACCGTTCTTAACGCGATCGTAGCACAGCAACTGATCGAGTTTAAAGCAGAAGTAGATGCGCTTATAAAAGACAAAAAGCTTAAGAAAGACGAGGCTATATTCAATGTGCTCAGAGAGTACATTAAAAAATCTAAGAAAATCCGTTTTGAAGGAGATGGTTACGGAGAAGCTTGGGAAAAAGAAGCTAAAAAACGTGGCTTAAGTAATCATAAAACAACGCCTAACGCTCTTAAAGCTAAAGTTTCTAAGAAAAGTATCCAGCTTTTTGAAGGCTTGAACATTATGAGCAAGGTAGAATCTGAAGCTCGTTATGAAATTGAAGTAGAAGACTATGCCATGCGCATACAGATTGAGGGACGTATCTTAGGAGACATAGCTCGCAACCATGTAACTCCAACAGCTATTAAGTATCAAAATACATTGATCGAAAATGTAGTAGGATTGAAAGAAATCTTTGGTAAGGACTTCAAAAAAATGGCCAAAGAGCAAATGACTTTGATAGAAGAAATTTCTGAGCATATCGAGAACATCAACAAGGGTATTACAGAAATGACGGAAGCTCGTAAAAAAGCCAACAACGCAAAAGATGCAGAAGCAACTGCCGCAGCTTATTGCGATGATGTGAAACCATACTTTGATGTGATACGTTACCACTGTGATAAACTAGAACTATTAGTAGATGATGAAATCTGGCCATTAACTAAGTACAGAGAATTATTATTCACTAGATAATTCAATTTATACTATCTTAGGTTCAAAGCCCTAGAATTTATATTCTAGGGCTTTTTTTTATAGTTTCGCTTTCGCGAAAGAGTGTCATTAAGGCTATCGAAAACAAGCAGCCTACTTTAAATCAGGATTCTTCATCTACTAAATGAGTATCTTACTGCTACAATTAAATGAATCCTTAAAATAAAAAAACGTTTTTGACAGATCCTGGCTACTCCCATTTGGAGCATTCGATAAACCAACTTGTTTACTGCGTACTAAAAACTGTGACTGTCAACTAAGACGTAGACTTCAAATTTATTAGTTTTCTTAACAACCTCTTCATATCTCCACACAACTGTCTTTGTACTTAGTACTTCATACTTCATACATTAATAGTAACTTTGCCACATGAGCCAAGACATTTCTAAAAGATATGCACAGCGGGGTGTGAGCGCTGGCAAAGAAGACGTACATAACGCAATAAAAAACGTAGACAAAGGATTATACCCACAAGCCTTTTGTAAAATTGTTCCTGATTCATTGACTGGGTCAGAAAAGCATTGTTTGATCATGCATGCAGATGGTGCTGGGACAAAGTCCAGCTTAGCCTATATGTATTGGAAAGAAACTGGTGATCTCTCTGTGTGGAAAGGAATCGCTCAAGATGCCTTGATCATGAATGTAGACGACCTGCTTTGTGTAGGAGCGACAGATAATATTTTACTTTCTAGCACCATAGGAAGAAACAAAAACTTGATAACAGGAGACGTGATTTCGGCCATTATCAATGGAACAGAAGAACTAATAGCCGATCTTAAAAAACACGGTGTAGAAATCATCTCTACCGGTGGAGAGACAGCCGATGTAGGGGATCTCGTAAGAACCATTATTGTAGATTCTACCGTTACTGCTCGTATGAAACGCAGTGATGTCGTAGACAATGCAAATATAAAAGCTGGAGATGTTATTGTAGGATTGTCGAGCTCTGGACAAGCCTCTTATGAAACTGAATATAATGGCGGGATGGGATCCAACGGTCTTACGAGCGCAAGACATGACGTTTTTAATAAAAGCTTAAAAGAAAAATATCCCGCAAGTTACGATGCAGCAGTTCCAGAAGATTTGGTGTATTCTGGCTCTAAAAACCTGACCGATCTCGTTGAAGGAAGTCCGCTGGATGCAGGTAAATTGGTTTTATCTCCTACTCGTACCTATGCGCCTATTATCAAAAAGATTCTAAGCGAGGTCAACCGAGAAGATCTACATGGGATGGTACATTGTTCTGGAGGTGCACAAACTAAGATCTTACATTTTGTAAAAGGTTTGCATATTATAAAGAACAATTTATTTGAATTACCGCCTTTGTTTAAAATGATTCAAGAAGAATCAGGGACGGACTGGAAAGAAATGTATCAGGTATTCAACATGGGTCATCGCATGGAACTCTATGTAAATGAATCTATTGCTCAAGAAATTATTGACATCTCAAAATCTTTTAATGTAGAGGCAAAAATCATAGGCCGTGTAGAAGCTGCAAGTTCTAAGAAATTGACTATTGATAGTGAGTTTGGAGTTTTTGAGTATTAGGTCTGAATAAATATCCCAATTATTTCCTGCATCTAAAAAGATAAATCAACGCAAATAATGGATTATTTCTAGAAGATACTGAAACAAGTTCAGTATGTCAGGTCATTAAGTTAAGCTTCTAACAACCTCCAACTTCGGCTCAATATACCGTTTACAAAAAGGCGCCTCTGGTCTGGTGAGGTAATAATTCTGTATAGATTCTCGCGATGGTTCAAAGGAGACCAATGGCAACACTTTAGTAATGTATGTTTGGTTTCGCTTTCGCGAAAGCGAGCTAATAATCCCTTCTATTCTACTTTCTAATTCTTTATCAAAATAATAGATCGCACTTCGATAATCACTGCGACGGCTGTGCTGCTTTGTTGCAGCATGTGTCTGTAAATGAATATCTATTAATTTTTCCAAATTCACCTGTTCGGAGAAATGGATAACGATTGCTTCACTTTTATCAGCAAAAGGAGCGACGCTGGAAATATAACCTTGCTCCACTTTATCCACACCGTCGACTGCCTGAAAAACAGCTTCTGTACACCAATGACAGCCACCGCCAAGACCTAATTTGTATTTCATTTATTTAAAGATATAAGAGAAGCCTATTTGGGCTAAAAAACTAATGTCTTCACCAGCTGTCTGCCAATTTTCTGATCCTCTAAAAGAATTGATAGGATCTGTCCATAAAACTGCAGTTTCAAAATTTAAACGAAGTTTTTCATGAAGCCTTAAGGAGTATAAACCACCAAAGGTAAGGCTCATAAAACGATTCTCAAGAGCTCTAAGATTCGTGTTCTTTTGTTGTTTAAACTCTTGCTGAGTCAGTCCCATTCCAAAATGGTAACCTATGTTAAACATTTTATCTGCTCTTAAACGCTCATATAATAATGAGGTTGTGAAGGTCTCCACCATTCCATCTAGCGGTGCAGCAGTCTGATAATCTTCTCCTACTATATTAACACTCGTGTTTTGAACACGCAATTTCACAGCATCGATACGATCCTTAAAATTATATTTGACATCTAGATATAAAGATGCGGGAGAATCATAAGCGGTAGCCACGTTATTGTCAGCTTCTTCTATAAAATAAAAGGCGCCAGTTCCTATTCCAGCTCCTATTTCAATAGTCTGAGCAAAAGAATTCATCGAGAATAAAAAAGCAACTGCTATAAGTAGGTTTTTCATGACACATTGTTTTTTGATAACACAGCAATCAGCAAGTTTTATGCCGAAAAATTAACGGTTAATTCCGTATTTTCGCAGGACTTGAATTAGACCATGATAGATAAATTAAATATTGTAAAAAATCGTTTTGACGAGGTGAATGACTTGATCATACAGCCAGATGTAATATCTGATCAAAAACGATATGTACAACTTACCAAAGAATATAAAGATCTTAAAAAACTCATGGACAAGCGTGAGATTTATGTAGAACTTACGGCAAATCTAGAAGAAGCACAAGACATTATATCTGACGGTAGCGATGCCGATATGGTAGAAATGGCTCAAATGCAACTGGACGAAGCTAAAGAAGCTATTCCTGTACTAGAGGAGGAAATACGCATGATGCTGGTTCCTAAAGACCCAGAAGATGCTAAAAATGCCGTGATGGAAATACGTGCTGGTGCAGGTGGAGATGAAGCGAGTATTTTTGCTGGTGATCTTTTTAGAATGTATGAAAAATACTGTTCTAGCAGAGGCTGGAGTACCAGTATCGTAGACACGAGCCATGGAACTAGTGGTGGTTATAAAGAAATCATCATGGAAGTAAATGGTGATGACGTTTATGGGACTTTAAAGTTTGAAGCTGGCGTACACCGTGTACAACGCGTACCTCAAACGGAAACTCAAGGACGTGTGCATACCAGTGCTGCAACGGTTATGGTATTACCGGAAGCTGAAGAATTTGACTTAGAACTAGACATGACTGAGGTACGTATAGAGCGCACCACCTCTACTGGTCCTGGGGGACAGTCGGTAAACACGACCTACTCTGCCATTAAATTACACCACGAGCCTACTGGAATGATTGTAAGTTGTCAAGATCAAAAGTCTTCTCATAAAAACTTAGAGAAAGCCCTCAAAGTATTGCGTTCTCGTTTATATGATATCGAACTAGCAAAGAAAATGGCAGCCGACTCTGAAAAGCGCAAGAGTATGGTAAGTACTGGTGACCGTAGTGCCAAAATTAGAACCTATAATTATTCACAAGGTCGCGTTACAGATCACCGCATCAACTTGACGTTGTATGACCTGGATAATATCATTAATGGTGATATTCAAAAAATTATTGATGAACTTCGACTGGTAGATAATACCGAAAAATTACAGATGAATGATGACGATATATAACGGAGCATAGCAGCAAAGTATACAAATGACTTTAGAAAACCTTACCACCCAAATACTTGAGAAAAAATCCTTCCTATGCATAGGATTGGATGTAGATTTAGAAAAAGTACCCGCTCATTTATTGCAGGAAGAAGATCCTATTTTTGCTTTTGCGAAAGCGATTATCGACGCCACTCACGACTTATGTGTAGCTTATAAACCCAATACAGCATTCTTTGAGGCTTATGGGGTAAAAGGGTGGATCGCTTTAGAAAAAATCAGTAACTACCTCAACGAGAATTATCCAGATCACTTTAGCATAGCAGATGCCAAACGTGGCGATATAGGAAATACTTCTACTCGATATGCCAAAGCATTTTACGAAGATTTGAATTTTGACAGTGTCACGATTGCTCCCTATATGGGTAAAGATTCTGTAGAGCCATTTCTGGCTTTTGAAAATAAATTTGCTATTCTTCTTGCACTCACATCCAACCGAGGAGCCTATGATTTTCAGACCAAAACGGTAGATGGAAAACCACTGTATCAAGAAGTCCTTAAAACCGCTGCGCAATACAACAATAGCGACAGGTTAATGTATGTAGTAGGCGCTACAAAAGCTAAGTACCTAAAAGAAATACGTAAGATTGTTCCCGATGCATTTTTATTAGTTCCTGGCGTAGGTGCACAAGGAGGCAGTCTGGAAGAAGTAGTAAAGTATGGTAAAAATGATCAGGTAGGATTATTAGTAAATTCTTCTCGCGGTATCATCTACGCTTCAAAAGACAAAGACTATGCTGAAGCTGCGAGAGCTAAAGCAAAGGAATTGCAGGAGCAAATGGCTGGGTTGATTTAGAAAAAGCTTTATAGAAAGTTCTAGCATCACAGCCCCATCGTCCTAGCAGACATTTCTCCAAAAGGGAAACTCCATCAAGTTGACTTTTGATAAAAAGCAAAGCGATGCCGCTATGCAGCGGCATGACATTAAGCTTTAAAAGCTCTTTTCCTTAAAAAATGAAAATGGGGCTAAGCGAGTTCAGCAAGCTTTGGTCGGAAAGGTTGAAAGAAGATGGAAACCTTCTCTAAAATTAGCAGCATTTTAAAGCGTTTAAAAAACGAAAACAAAATTTAGCGCTACGATCCTCTTATTTAATTCGTACACAAATTAAATTTTCCCTTTGAGAAAAGCGGGAAGCTTTAAAATTACATAATCAATACTCTGCTAAGATCTTTTACTGCATGTTCTATTTGAAAAAACCTAAACACCCTAGTTCTCTTAATTTTAAATATTTATATTAAAATGTAAAAACTCTCGATTAAAGCATTTCCCTTCAGACCAATGGAAAACGGGTTACTCCCGCTATGCTGAGAACCAAAAGGCTTTGACAAGATGCTGGAATCAATTCCTAAACACCATAATCAAACGATCTGAAGTTTGTTGATCATAGTCTTCTAAATGGTAACTACCGTAAACCTCTATAAGATCTACTCCAGCAGCTGCAAAATACCTTTGGAAATCCTCTAAGGTTAAGGCACTTACTCTTTCGGTAAAATGGTAGTCGTGATCGTTATCTCTAAATTCTATCTCTTTGTATATAAAACCATTTTCAAAACGCCTGGAATTATGAAAGGTGATACCTGCTTCCGTTTTAGAGTTTTGTGCTACTAGATTTTTAATCACGTAACTCACATTCATAAAATCAATCACTCCATAACCACCTGGTTTCAAGTTTTCTTTAATAGCCTTGATCGTCCTTAAGTTATCAGCGGCGTCATCAAAGTAACCAAAGCTAGTGAAAAGGTTAAAAACAGCATCAAAAGTCTGGTCATAAGCACGCGTCATGTTGTGCACATGAAACTCGATACGAGAAGCATCGATAGGATTTAAGCTGTTGCTTTCTTCATTATTTGATACTCGCGATGAGGACTTTCTTAATTCCGCTTTCGCGAAAGCGATACTACTATCACTCAAATCAACTCCAGTAACACGATATCCCAGTTGATTGAGATACATACTATGACGGCCACGACCACAGGCGAGGTCCATAATATGAGCATTCTCATCCAACTTTAATCGCTGGCTAAGGCGCTGCATGAACGCTCCAGCCTCCGTGTAATCACGATCTCGATATAGGATGTGGTAATAAGGCGTATCAAACCAACTGGCGAACCACTGATCTGATGTGTTTAGATTGCTCATAGACCGCAAAAATACCTTAATTTTGTCGATCAAATTCCATGATGATGTCCCAAAATTTTAAGATGATTGCCAAAACGATTTTTGGCCTAGAAGAAGTACTTGAACAAGAACTGAAACAACTGGGTGCCACAAACATAAAACGTGGTGTGCGCATGGTGGAATTTACTGGAGACCAAGGCTTTATGTATAAAGCAAATATGATGTTGCGTACCGCTATCAGGATTTTAAAACCTATTTATAGCTTTACAGCACGCAATGAAGTCGATCTTTACGATGGGATTTATCAATACGACTGGTCGAAGCATCTTACACATCATGATACACTCGCAGTTCATGGAACAATTGCTTCTCAATATTTTAATCACAGCCAGTATGTGGCATTGAAAACCAAGGATGCAATCGTAGATCAAATACGTCGCAATACAGGTCAAAGACCAGATGTGGATACCAGACATCCTGATTTAAGAATATCAGTGCATATTAACGACCAGAATGTAGACGTGTCACTAGACACTAGTGGTGAACCCTTATACAAACGCGGTTATAGAACAATGACTAATGAGGCTCCAATCAATGAAGTTTTGGCAGCTGGAATTATATTATTGAGCAATTGGGACCAGCGTTCTACATTTATAGATCCTATGTGTGGTAGTGGCACGATTGCTATCGAGGCCGCTATGATAGGGGCTAACATTGCTCCTAACATCAACCGTAATGAATTTGGTTTTGAAAAATGGCCTGATTATGACAACGAGCTTTTTGAAAACATTCAAGCGAGTTGTTTAAAGAAAATGCGCGAATTTGACGGTAAAATTATCGCCCGTGATGCTGATGGTTATGTCATAGAAAAAGCTGTAGAAAATATAAAAAATGCCAATCTTACGGATTTCATTAATGTAGAAAAAGGAGATTTTTTTAGAGATCATCAAAGTGCGAGTGCTTTTTTAATGTTCAATCCGCCCTATGATGAGCGTATTTCTGTGGATGTGGAAGAATTTTACAAAGAGATAGGTGACACCTTAAAGCAGCGTTATGCCGGTTCTACCGCATGGATGATTACTGGAAATCTGGATGCATTGAAATTTGTCGGTTTACGTCCTTCTCGCAAGATCCAATTGTACAACGGTAAGATAGAGGCTAAGCTTGTGAAATACGAAATGTATAAAGGAACGAAGAAATTGCATAAGGTAAGAGCTCGTGAGGAAGAGGAAGAATAGGTATTAGGGATTAGGGATGTGGGATGAGGTAAAACTCTATTTAATAACTTTGCGATAGAACAAGCCGCTCCCTGAGAAATTTGGAATTAGCTATGAATGTTAATGGAAAAATATCGAGCTATATTTTCTGGAATAACAATAGTGGATTTTACAGTAAGCGTTGGAAAAGTAAATTACGATAGAACAAGCCGATCCCTGACAAATTTGGAATTAACTGTAATTAAAAAATTAAAAATCAAGAGCTAAATTTTCTGGGATGTCAACTAATATTTTACATAGGCATAAATCAGTCTTGGTCAATTCTAAACTCATAACTCTGAACTCATAACTTCAAAACATGAATTTACTTCTACCTTTTCTTGCTGTTTTATTGGGTTTTGCTGCGGCACTACTGGTCAAACCACAGTCTAAAAACCGCGTGAAGTTGCTGCTGGCTTTTTCAGGAGCCTTTTTATTGAGTGCGGTGGCTAGTGAGTTTTTACCTGAGATTTACAAAAGTGGCGACAGTACTTATGGCGCTTACCTTATGGGAGGGGTATTCTTGCAAATTATCCTAGAGTTCTTTTCTAAAGGAGCTGAGCATGGTCATTTGCACATCCATAAAGAAGTGGCTGTTTTTCCTTACTTGCTTTTTGGGAGTTTGTGCCTACATGCATTTCTAGAAGGAATGCCATTACAAGGCGAAACGAGTATGATTTATGGAATCGCAATTCATAAAATACCTATTGCCTTTATTTTTACTTCCTTTTTACTATCGAGTAAATACACTAGGTGGAATACGGTCCTTATTATATTGTTTTTTGCAGCGATGTCACCTTTGGGAAGTCTTGCTGCTGGAAACCTGGAGTTCCTTCAAGATTTTATGCTACCCATCAAAGCTATAGTTGCTGGAATTGTTCTTCATGTTTCTACCACTCTTATTCTAGAAGCTAGTGAAGCACATAAATTTAATCTGGCTAAGATTGTGGTGATGGTTTTGGGTGGAGTATTGGGGTTTGTATTGTAGGTGAAAGATTCTCTTCTAAGATCTTTATATAATTCTAAAGTCTCCTAGATGATTTAGATAGAATACCTACCTTCTCAGCAGGCGATCATTAATTGGAACCCTACTGCTATCCCTTAAAACAAACTGTTTTTTTTAATTACAATCAAAATCCTGCATATTAAAGCCGTGCAAAACTAAATCGATATTCCGAAAATACAACTCATTGAAAAAACAGAGAACTGTGATGATGTTTCTCTTTTAAACTCCATATTAGAGATTTTAAAAGATAATAAGACAGTTAAAGAACCAGAAATCATCTATGAGACTGATTTTGATCTTGAAAAGGAATTAGATGAGGCTCTTTAAGACATAGCAGCCAGATGGTTTCACACTCACGAAGAAGCATTGAAACTAATTAGAAGTTGGTAGTTTGATTATCCGGTCTCCAAAATCCCTATAAGATCTTGAGCAAACACGAGAGAATTTAACGTAATTCGCTCGTTTTGTTACTTCAAAAATCCAGAGTGAGTTAGAGGGTATATTCATACAATTAGAATCGAACCCAGATCAATTCCCAATAATTGATACCAAAAAGAAAACACATAAAGCAATTCTTTTAACCTATAATTCTATATATTTTGGAGTAATTAATGGCAATGTGCATATTTTGAAGTTCTTCTCCAACAGACAAAATCCAAATAAACTAAATTTCTAAACCACCACAAACCAAACCATTGCTGCATGGCTCAAACTACCGCCCAATACAAATAGGTGCCAGATCACATGATTAAAATAGAGTTTGTTCCAAACATAAAATACAATTCCTACCGTAAAAAAAATACCGCCGGCGATTAAGAGGTTCATTTGTAAATAAGTGAATGCATCACTTAAAGTATGGAGGTCAAAGACAATCATCCATCCCATCACCAAGTACAAGACACTTGAGAAGGCTTCAAACTTTCCTGTAAAGAACAACTTCCATATGGTTCCAAATAAAGCGATTCCCCAAACAGCTGCTAGAATATACCAACCACTAGATTGTTCTAAAGTAATCAAACAAACTGGCGTGTAGGTTCCTGCAATAGAACCATAAATAGAAATGTGGTCTAACTTTCTGAGTTTAAATTTTAAAACACCTTCTTTTGCTCTGTGATAAGCAGTTGAAGAGAAATACAAGAAAAGTTGTGATGCGCAATACACCAAAAGTGCCGCTAACATATACTCCATAGACCAGTCTGCATTTGCAAATAATACAATGCTTATCACTATAAAAAGAAGAAACCCAATCCCGTGCGTGATTACATTCCAGACCTCTTCTAGGTCCGTTTGTACTCTAGCCATGAATAGATTTATTTAGAAGTTCTTTTCTAGCCTCTTCGTATTCGGCAACCATATCTTCTACAACTTGAGCCGCAGGAATAATGTCGTCTATCAATCCTGAGATTTGTCCTATTTCTAACTCGCCGTCATTCATATCCCCTTCAAACATTCCTTTCTTTGCTCTTGCTCTACCTAAAAGTGTTTTTAATGCTTCGGGAGTTGGGGCTGTTTTGTAGAGCTCTTGAACATCGTTCCAAAATTTATTGCGCATCATCCTTACTGGGGCCAATTCTTTCAATGTCAGATGTGTTGCTCCTTCTCCCGCCTCTACAACCGCCTTTTTAAAGTTCATGTGACTGCTTGCTTCATTTGTCGCGACAAATCTGCTTCCTACTTGTACGGCATCTGCTCCTAAAGTTATAGCTGCAAGCATCGCTCGACCGGTAGCAATTCCTCCAGCAGCGATCAACGGAATATCAATTGCTTTTGCTACTTGTGGTATTAAGGTCAACGTGGTCGACTCTTCTCTACCGTTATGTCCGCCAGCTTCAAAACCTTCAGCAACAACTGCATCTACTCCTGCTTCTTGCGACTTTAAGGCAAATTTTACAGAGCTCACTACGTGAACTACAGTGATACCAGCATCTTTTAATCGTTTTGTGTAGGTCTTAGGATTTCCTGCACTTGTAAAAACAATCGGCACTTTTTCTTCAATGATAATTTCTAAAATTTCTTCTAGATCGGTATAAAGTAAGGGAACATTTACACCATAAGGTTTGTCTGTTCCTGCTTTAGTTTTTTGGATGTGTTCTCTCAATACCTCTGGATACATAGATCCAGCACCTATTAAACCTAATCCGCCAGCGTTACTGACTGCGGTGACTAGTTTGTGACCACTTGCCCAGATCATCCCGCCTTGAATAATGGGGTATTTGATATTGAATAATTTTGTGATAGGATTTTGTGGCATGAAGGTTCTTACTTGAATTTAAACTTGATGCAAATTTAAGGAAGAATGCTTAGGTAAGAGCATCGTGTCAAACCCTTTTGGTTGGCAACAAGTTGCTCCACTTGTTTTGCCTTCGTCTGAAAGGAAATGCTTGGACTGAGGAAGGTTTTAAACGTTTATTTAAATGAGGTGTGGGATTTGAAACGCCAAGTAGGTGTCTTAGCATTGTTTAAAACGGATCGAATTAAAGGAGATTTACAGGTGAATACTTTATTTATTAGAAAGTTAAAAATTATATTCTTTAAAATGGAATTTTATCAATTCTCTAAACAACGCAAACACCCAATTCTTATTTTCCACTTCGACGAACTCAGCGCATCACCTCAAAGGGAAAACGGTACTTCTGATTTTTTTATCCTGATGCAGTAGGTACATGTGATGGTTTTTCCTCAAGCGAAAAGTCCACAAGACAAAGGATGTTTGCGGTGCTTGAATTTAATGCTTAGTTGTTTTATTTTTACGGCACCTTTCTAACTTTTCAATCAAAGATCGTTTCACTCACTTTGCCCACCTGTGCATTCCTCTCATTTCGTAAACTACAATCGTCAAATGCAGGTGCTTAGGAAAGGAGCCATTTTACCTAATGACTACCTTATAACTCTTCTCACTATGATCGATTCTAAATAGATACAACCCAGTAGTTACTTGGTTGAGATCGATGAAACCTTCTCGACTATATGCCTTTTCAAAGACCAGTTGCCCTTGTAAATTATAAAGCTGGAAAGAGGTGGCGTTTTCGCCTAGAGCGGTATTGAAAATCAACTGTTTGTCTTGTATATAATAAATAAAATCCTGATCGTTAAGACTGGTCGTGCTCAAAGTTTGTTGTGCGGCTCCAAAATCAGGAATTCCATAACCCAACAAATTATCTGGAGTCATGGCTTGATTAGCACTGGCTCTTACGGCATCGACTATTTGTTGAGGCGTAAGGTTGGGAAAGGCTTGCATCAAACAAGCTACCGATCCACTAATTAAAGGAGCACTAAAAGAGGTGCCACTGGTAGCTACCAGAATACCAGATTCGTCTATGGTTGCCGTGGCGCTTCCTTGAGCGGCAATATCAGGACGAATACGACCATCTACTGTAGGTCCAGTACTAGAGAAACTTGATTTTACTTCTGCGGCAGTCACAGAACCTATAGAAAATGCACCCAAGGCATCTGCTGGGGCAGAATTGTAAGGATGAAGATTGCTATTACCAGAATTTCCTGCGCTGGTAACCACTATAATCCCTTTCTCAAAAGCAACATTAGTTCCTCGAGAAATAAAGGCTGTTGTGCCGTTCATGTCTTGATAATCGAGACTTTCTGCAGTGTTATCAAAACCCAAATAACCTAGCGAAACATTGATGACATCCACACCAAGAGAATCTGCACGCTCTGCGGCTTGCACCCAATAAGACATTTCGGCTGGAGTTTCTTGTAAGGCTTCTTCTGTTCTAAATAAATGATAGCGCGCATCTGGTGCAGTTCCTTCAAAATTACCCGGTTCATTTCCTGCCATAACACTCAATACTCTTGCCCCGTGATAATGATCTTCATAAATAGTAGCATCTCGATCCACAAAATCCCAGCCACCAGCGATTCCGTTATTATTGCGTAATTGAGCAAAACCAGTATTCACATCTACATTAGGAAAACCAGAATCGGTCACGGCGATCAACATTCCATCTCCTGCATTTCCTGTATTGTGCAAATCGTCCAGACCTATCATTTGTATTTGATTTGTTGCCGTACCATATGCCAGTGGTGTGGTGACCGTCTGAGCAAACTTATCTTCATAGCTTCTAGAAGTACTTTTTGTAGGGTCTGCATAATCGATACTGGATACAAAAGCAAGGTTTGCTAGTGCGTCAATAGCTGTTGTTGTTCCTACTACATGAACACAATTGAACCATTTAGATTGTGCTTTGTAACTGATTCCCAGTTGCGCTTTAATTTGTGCTACATAAGCTTGATTCACAGGCATATCTCTGTCGTCAATAGGGATGTTGTGCCTCGATTTGCGGTCTAGGGCTCTTTGAGTTAAAATACTCTGAGGGTTGTTAAGTGACGCTACCGCATTAGGTTTATCAGCAAAGTAAATCCAAGCGTGAAAATCTTGGGCATTAGATATGCTTGCCATACCGATAATTAAAAAAAACACTACCTTTTTCATAGCTTGAAAGTTACATGATTTCTATCACAAAACTATTAAGACTAAAATCTAGCACCGCAAGCCTCTCTCTTATCTCTCCAAAGGAGAGAGGATTAATTTTTCCTTTGTAAAGAGCTTTTTGATTAAAATTGAGTTGGGGTATAAACTCCAGCACCCTAAGCCTCTCTCTTATCTCTCCAAAGGAGAGAGGGTTAATTTTCCTTTGTAAAGAGTATTCTGGTTAGAATTGGATTTGAGTGTAAAATCTAGCACCGCAAGCCTCTCTCTTATCTCTCCAAAGGAGAGAGGGTTAATATTCCTTTGTAAAGAGCTTTTTGATTAAAAATTAGGTTTAGGTATAAACTCTAGCACCCTAAGCCTCTCTCTTATCTCTCCAAAGGAGAGAGGATTAATTTTTCCTTTGTAAAGAGCTTTTTGATTAAAAATTAGGTTTGGGTATAAACTCTAGCACCGCAAGCCTCTCTCTTATCTCTCCAAAGGAGAGAGGATTAATTTT